>Ga0207767_1000540_pt1 | contig 20907 bp, 25 predicted proteins | sample HigsolmetaGSP17D_FD_184845 | JGI IMG/M metagenome (GOLD analysis project Ga0207767, IMG submission 184845) | High solid enriched microbial communities from the Joint BioEnergy Institute, USA - SP1-7-D (SPAdes) | ecosystem: Engineered > Bioreactor > SSF (Solid state fermentation) > Aerobic >... | reverse complement strand
GGGGGGGGGGGGGGGGGGGGGGGGGAATCGGGTCAGGTTTGGTCAGTTCTGGTGGGCCTTTTCAGCTCAACTTCCTTCCCATCACAGTCCTTCAGACAGATCTCTCTCCCCCCATAATATAATGATGTGCGAATGAGCAGCCGGTCGTACTGAAGCCGTACCGAAACTGTCCTTGTGAGGCGACGAGGCGGTTGTTTTTTAGACAAAGAGATTAGTTCGCATCCTGAGGACCGATTTGCATCTGACTGGCATACTGGGCAAACGCAGCCAAGCGGGATATGATATGCCCACCTTGATGAAATGAAGAGGCAGAAAAGGTAGGAGGGCTGCGAGCAACACTGAAGCGGTATATTATCATGTTGCAATTGAAATAGACGGCGTCATTAGCCACGGTAATTTCGTGCTTAAACTACAAGAGGTATTCCCGCTGATCGTAGAGTCACATGCAAAAGGAGGAAATGAGAAGGAGAAGGGGAGCAAGAAGAGCTAGCCCCCCTGAAAGGATAAGGAGAACGTCTAGATGTGATCTGTGAATAGCATTAGTTATGTGCCTCTGTCCATATCGTGAAAGCAGGGACAGCTTGAACACATGGAAACAGAGAAGAGCAGGAGGGGCAACATACTCAACGTCATACTCATACTAACATCCGTATTCTCCACCATCCTCGTGAACTCCTCGAAGCTGATCTTGCCGTCGCGGTCCTTGTCCGCCTCCATGATCGTCTTGTCCACGATCTGCTGCAGCTGAACGTCCTTCAGGTTGTTGCCCACCATCATCTTCAGCACGATGAACAGCTCCCCGTTCGAGATGTACCCGTCGCGGTCGATGTCGTAGACCTTGAACGCGAAGCGCAGCTTCTCCTCCTTGTTGCCCTTGGAGCTGAAGGCGGAGAGACCCGAGACGAACTCCTGGAAGTCGACATCACCGCCGCCGTCCTCGTCGAAGATGGCGATCATCCTGATATGGTGGGTAGAAATCTAAGCACGTGTGCATCGTGGTGAAGACGTTTGGAGCGAGCCTACCTCGTCGCGAGCGGGTTGGATGAGACCTGAGGAAGCGAAAGGAACTCTTCACGTTCGATCGTGCCGGAGTTGTCCTGGGTGACGGTCAGCTCTGATGGTTCATAACTTCATTCCGCTCTCTCTGTCCTGACCTTATCCAGCTTCATAAACCGCTTGCGCAGCCGATCGACTTCATCTCTGTCGACTACAGCAAAGAGCGCGGATCAGTCACACCTGAAGTGAGATATTCCGTGACAAGAACAACCCACAGTTTGAGGCGGAGACAATGTCATCAAAGATCTTGGCAGTCCCTACGGAGCCTCTCCTCCTCCTTGCGTCGTGGATGGCCGCACTGTTTGGCTCGTTTGGCTGTTGCTGTTGATCCATGGCTGCAGATGCGTTTGAGAGAGAATGGGCTGGGATGCAAGGCCTAGGGTCCTCGACACATGAAAAGAGGACACGGTTGAGCGACTCCGGGGGGTTCTAGAACTGCGGAGAAGTGAGGTGAAGGTCAGACGCGGAGGAAAAGGCGGAAGAAGGGCGCGCGGAGAGGACGGCTGGGGCGGACGACGGTCCGGCCAGCTCGACCGTCGCCGGGCGCCAAGACGCAGACACGTCCGGGAATCTGATATTGGCCGGCCCCGCACTAACCCAGAACAGGCAGGCAAGCGAGCCCCTGAGGCCGTGCGCTGGTCCAAAACAGGCCACACCTTAGTGACATCGCAACGTCAACTCAACAAACCGCCCTGTCGCTACGGGACTCCAGCCGTCGATATCTCCCCCCACGCATCCCCTGCCATCAAGAAAATACATCTACGCGATAGCCCATGACCAGGCCTTTCGTTTGATACTAATTTTGGCTCTACTTGCCCATGGTCGTTGCTCTATTCGTGCCCGAAAAATCGAATGTCTAGGTACGGGGTCATGGGGAGGACACGCCCAAAAAAACTCACCTCCAAGGCCGTCGTGCCCATTGTCCGGGAGCACGAGATCGACTTTGTCGATGAGGAGGTCCAAAGTGCCCTCCAGCAGATCGAGACCGGCGTTGAGAAGGCGGAGGAGTCGGTGAGTTGTCCTCCCCCGTCTAATTTTAGCCATGTCTGAAAAATATCACGTGACCGCATCCCAACCTCGCCTCAACTCTGCAAACGCGTCCTACCCTTGCAAAGGGCCACGAAACGACGTAGCTGACCCATGATGCCAATAGGAAGTACATCTTCAATCCGCTCTAAGCGCCGCTGCTGCGGGGAAGATCAGCGAGGCCCATATCCCAACCCCAGAGACCGTACTCAGTTCGATCAAATATGACGAGCTATACCCCCCTGTATTCTCACAACCTGCGACGTACATCCGCTTCTCCTCCACCGTGGAGGATTGTTGCGGATGTCCGTATAACATGACCGAGGAGGATGATGCCTTCCTCAGGAGCATGAACCAGAAGCGGGATGCTTCGAACCAGTGCACAGAAGATCAATTCGAAGAAGTCATGAACTTCTTCGAGGAGACAGCACAAGCAAAGCAACCCTTTGCCGCCGTCGATAATGCTCCAGTATTACCATTTTCAGAATTGGAGGATTGCATCGACAACACCGTAGAGGACAGCGTAAAGAAATTTGCCAAGGATATCTATGAGCACTGGAGGGCAAGGAGGATCAAGACCGGAAACCGCCCCTTACAACCAACCCTCAAGGTTAGTCTGCAGGAGGTCCTGCGTGAAATCATCTGCAAAGCAATGCTGACCGTCACAGTTCGAGACCGGTCAGGATACCGATGACACTGATCCATACGTGTGTTTCCGTAGACGCGAGGTCCGCCAGATTCGCAAGACCCGCGGTAGAGATGCTCAGAGCGCCGAGAAGCTGAGGCGACTCAGAAAGGAGCTCGAAGATGCTCGCCAGCTGGTTGCCTTGGTGCGACAGCGCGAGCTGGCAAGAAAAGAACTGCTTGCCATGGAGAGACAGATCTTCCTGCAACGGCAAGAGGTCAAGGAGATGAAACGGAAACTGGGTATCAAGGACGATGACGAGGATCTCATCAACCAGAAGGTAAGGAAGATCCGGCCTCCTGCCGCGGACGCATCTGCTGACAGCGGACAGCCGAAAAAGAAACCGGTGGAGGTACCAGCGCCTCCACGGCCGGCGGCTCCCCAACTCCGTATTCCTCCAAGACCTGGTGCGCAAGCTGCAGAAGACATGCAGTTGCTCGAGGATGTGCAGGCAGAAAAGGAAAACGAGATTCTGCGCGATATCAAGCAGAATGTGGCCAAGCATATCAAATGGAACGAGGGCTATGTCGACTTGACGACAGCGCCGCTTTCCCCGACTCCGAAGAAAACCTTCGAGGCCAATTTCCGCCCTGCTATCACCACACAATTACCAACACCTCCTTCTTCGGATACTTCCGAAAATATGCACGAACCGACATTAGATGTCGGTTCTATATATTTCCGGGACAAGTTCGCTCCTCATACCATGCATGTGGATGAGGACGCTAGCAGAATACCCTCATTTAGGAGACGTATCGGACGTGGTGGCCGCTTGATGATCGATCGCCGGAATCTCGTGTCTCGCTGTAGAGTGGACATGGATCCATTGAAAGCCGACCGATACAAGTATGATCACGACGATTCGGACGACGAACCGGTGTATGAACGGGATAAGTACGATATCCAGATCATGCAACACCGAGCCATCATGGCGGCCAAAGCCCGTGACCAAGCTGCAGCGGCGGCCCAGGCACATGCGCAGGCGCAGGCAGCACAAGCCCAAGCCCAGGCTCAAGCGCAGCGACGATTGCAGGCCGATCAGGTCGCGGCCAACGGTCCACATAATATGGGCCCAACGATGGGCTCGAATCCCGGACCTGGAGCTATCACCGCCAGTCCGGCAACAACCTGAAAACCCCCTCCTTCCCACTCCTCTCTTGCATCGGCGGGCGTTTCCCTTTTTAAACCATATTCCCATCTTGTATTTCTCCTCTATTCCCGGAATCACGAGCTACGGTGTTTTTCACTACCGAAGCTCGAACCCTTCCTTCTTCCCTTCTTCCCAAGCCCCGCCCCGCCTCGCCCTTCTAGCTCCCTGAAGCGTCCAAAGCCAGGGTAATTCCGCGGTGATTCCTCATGACGTGACTCTGGAGCTCTTTGAATGTTAGTGTACATAGTACCCCTTCGCACCCGATCAGTCGGATAGACTCATGTATGGATACTGAGCAACGAAGTTAGCAAGAATAATCTAAGAAGCCACGAAAAACTTTTTTTCCTCCTATTCTCCTTCGCAGATATCTCGTATCGGTATTGCACCTTCCTAAGTCCTCAGCTGCTTCGATTTTCTCGAATTCTCAGGACTATTTTGGGCGTTGCGTTTGGCGCCTTGACCGTTTTGGCTCTGGGTTTCGTTTGCAATGAACTCCTCGAGCATCGTCGACAATTGCTGCAGGATCTCCTTCTCCCCGATTCTGACCTGGATGGCCATCTTCTGCCGCCGCGACGATCCCTCCAGAGGCCCAGAGGCTTCGGTCTGGCTCAATCGCTCCAGAAGCTCGCGGTCCTGTTGGATGGTCGTGGCGTAATGCGTCTGCCTCTTCTGCACCGCTTTCAGCAGGATATTGGCTTCCTCCAGAGCCAGGACAGGTTTGGGCGGCTTATTCTTGGATTTCAGCTGCTGCAGCTGTTGCGGGGTGAGTGTCAGCGTCTTGACGAGGGCTAGCAGTTCATCCGGGAGAATGTCTGTCAGCGACTCCTCGGGAGACGGCCTGGGGATGGCGTATCCGTCATCGAGGAGTTCGAGATCGTCCAGGAATTTGAGCTGTGATGAACGTCAATATCGAGAAGACAAAGACATGGGGTGTAGAACAAGAAAAGGAGAATATTACCGGTTGCTGCGTTTCGGGATCGGCGTTTTCGAGTCCGGCCGCTTGGCAAATAGTGTCCAAAGACAACTCGACCACATCGTACGGGGCATAGTTGTCGGTCACATAACCGTATCTTCTGACGAGGTCTGATCGAGGAATCTGGCCATAGTCGTTGAAGATCTCGTCGCCCTCCTTGATGGGCTTGATGGCCTTCATGACCAGAAAACCATCCTCTTGAAACAGCCGGGCCTGCGGAAAAGGAGAAGCTCAGTCAACCATCCCGACAGCACAATAGAGGAGAGGGTGTGAGTGAGAGCTCACGTTGTTTCGGTCCCCGTCGGCATTGAGAAGATCAGCCAGAGGAACCATGCCCTTGGGCAGCTGGTCCTCCTCATCGGTCACATAGCCGTCCTGGCCGTCGCCCGCCTCATCTTCACTCTTCTCGATGTCGAATGCGTATGCCATGATGAGGGAACCCATCCGGTGGGCCAGGTCGAGGATGGCCTGCGATCCGGCATCACCGTCATACGAGGCGAGACCGGCCACGGGCGGGAAGTGAGAGGGATTGGCTCGTATGATCGGCGCCACCCTCTCGAGGATGGACTCCTCGGCATCCCGCTTCCCGATCTTGTCGACAATGGCACTGCCCTGGAGCTCTGAGAGCTCAGACTCGGACCAGAACATCAAGGTGTCGAATTTGACGGGGAGGACCTTGAAATAGGCCGACCAGGCGGACGCCTCGCCCAGGAGGTACTCGTAAATCATGACCACCATCAGCGAGAGCCACGGGCCCAGGTCGTCCAGATCCTGGGAGATCAGGTCCTTGAGCTTGGAATTCCGGACGGTGAGGACCAAGTCGCGGGGGATGGCGAATAGTTCCTCACCGTCGAGGATGTCGGTGCGAGCGACTGTTTGGACCTAATCAGAGGTGTCCACGGTCTTAACAGGGAAAACGAACGCAAAAAAGCAGAAAGGGGAAAATTGAAAACGGATAGAAAAAACATACCAACTCCTCTGCCGGCCCCCTGGGACCTCAGATCCGCCACACGGATCTTGGGACTGATCCTGACGCCGGGCCTCTGAGCCAGCCAGGCAATAAACTCATCCGACTGACGCTGGAAGCTGTCAGCGTCGGGGAAGTGGGTTACACAGGACATGGCGGACAGGGGAGGGAAAAAAGAACGACGGGATCGGTGATAGGAGATGGCCCCAGGGGCTCGACTGCCGCAGCAGGCAGATGAAAAAAATAAGGGAGTGTGGGAGGTAAAAACGAACGAACAGCCCTGGGGGTTGCTGGTGGGCGAGGAGGAGTTGGTGTGGAACCGTATATAGTCTAGTGACCGTGCTCCCGTCGGATAAACCTCGCGCGGCCCTGCCGCCCGGTCGGGAGCGCCGCCAATCGATAACGCCGGAGATACAGAGAAAAAGAAAGCCACCGTCGTGCCTTCGACAGCGCTTCCACTTGTTCATTATTGTCATTTCCTGACAATAAACGGGATCGTACTGCCGATGAGACAGACGCCGCCACGATGATCGCCATCGGCCTCGAGGGCTCCGCCAACAAGCTGGGCGTGGGCGTCATGCTGCACCCCGACGACGGCGGCCCCGCGCAGGTGCTCTCCAACATCCGCCACACCTACGTCTCCCCTCCCGGCGAGGGCTTCTTGCCCAAGGACACGGCCCGGCACCACCGCCAGTGGGTAGTCAGGCTGGTCAAGCAGGCGCTCAAGGAGGCCGGCGTGGGCGTCGGCGATGTCGACTGCATCTGCTACACCAAGGGGCCGGGCATGGGTGCCCCGCTGCAGAGCGTCGCCATTGCGGCCCGGGTGCTGAGTCTGCTGTGGGGGAAGCCATTGGTGGGCGTGAACCACTGCGTTGGACGTACGTTCTGTTTATCTATTTGTCCTGTTGTTACTGTTGTCGTTTACATATATTTTTCCCGAGTATATTTCTGTGTTTCCGGTGCCCTGCAGATCTATGCCCCACCGTTTAACATTCCAAAAGAATATCTATCATATTTCCCATATACCTCATCACCATGCCCCAATCATGGACATTTTCAACATATCTTTAATCCATATCATATATTATCTTCCTCCTAATAAAAGCTGACAAAAGCACAGACATCGAAATGGGCCGTCACATCACCGGCGCTCCGAACCCCATCGTCCTCTACGTCTCCGGCGGCAACACCCAGGTCATCGCCTACAGCTCCCAGCGGTACCGCATCTTCGGCGAGACGCTCGACATCGCCGTCGGCAACTGCCTGGACCGCTTCGCGCGCACGCTGCACATCTCCAACGACCCCGCCCCGGGGTACAACATCGAGCAGCTGGCCAAGAAGGGCAAGCGGCTCGTCGAGCTGCCCTACGCGGTCAAGGGCATGGACTGCTCCTTCTCGGGCATCCTCGCGGCGATCGAGTCCATCGCCGCGGCCCACGGTCTGGACGGGCCGCAAAGTGACGAGGAGCTCCCGGAGACAGACGAACACGGCAACCCGCGCCTCACGCGGGCCGACCTGTGCTTCTCGCTGCAGGAGACGGTGTTCGCGATGCTGGTCGAGATCACGGAGCGCGCCATGGCGCACGTCGGGTCCAAGGAGGTGCTGATCGTCGGCGGGGTCGGGTGCAACGAGCGGCTGCAGGAGATGATGGGCACGATGGCGCGCGACCGCGGCGGCCGCGTGTATGCGACAGACGAGCGCTTCTGCATCGACAACGGCATCATGATCGCGCAGGCGGGGCTGCTGGCGTACAAGACGGGCTTCCGCACGCCGCTCGAGGAGTCGACGTGCACGCAGCGGTTCCGGACGGACGATGTGCTTGTCAAGTGGAGGGATTAGATGTTTCTTTCTTTGTCTGTCTTTTTTTTCACTTTCTTTGTTTTTCTTAGATCCTGTCCATATCTGGGAAATGGTCTTTTTTTTTCTTGATAATTCCGGGTCCGAGGTTGCGTGTATGTATGTATGTACGTACGGCAGGTCATTAACATCCACAAGGTTTAAAAAAGAAAAAATCTATGAAGATCAGATAAGCCATCCGATAGAACAGGGCCGGGCTAACTGATCGATCGAAAATTCACCAAAAGTTCCCCATCCACTCTCTACAGTACTCCGTACAAGGTACATTACCAGTCAGTATGCCCCAGTCTAGAGAGGAGAGAGAGAGAGAGAGAGAGAATGCATGACCAAAGGCCGCTTTGAGCGAGAGTGGCATGTAACATTATCTACCTATTACAGTATGTACGGGCCTAGATGTACTGTACTGTACCCTACCGAAGAACTCTTAAGAACACAAGAAGCTATACATCCATTTCCATTGCCTCCAGCCGGATATTATATTAAATAAAAAGGAGCTTAGCAGAAACGTTATGCATGATTGCAGCATAGTATAGTAGGCGAGAATCGAACCGGTCTCATTTCTCCGCCCCTCTCCTTCCCCCTTTCCACGTCTTCCCCCCAATCATTTTCCAACTGACCAACTGCGTCATGTCATGTACAGTAACTATATTCTTCTTCTTCTTCTTCTTCTTCTCCTGCATACAATAAGAAGAGAAATCAAGAAAGCAAGGGCGAAACTGAAGGCTCATGCTGCAAGTACTGTACAAGAAAGGCACCCAAAACCTACCTAAGGACATTTACTTTAGGTACTGTCCATACCTAGGATTAGGTACACTAAGTACATACTTGGATGCCCATATCGTGATGGAAACACAATAATCCATCCACTCAAGTTGGTTTTCCTCGACAGACAAAAAAAAACACAATCCACTCATTATTTCATTTCATTTTATTTGAATTCAATTCCCCTATAAATTTAAAAGAACATAAGTTCTAAAAAACACCCCCATAGATACATACATACGCATTTGACATTGATCCTTGTGCCATGCCATGCCATGCCGTGCCGTGCGTGTGGCCCAACCGTCGTCTCATCTCGTCTCGTCTCGTGTCGTCGTCATGAGGAAAAAAAGGTATGATCTCAATAAATAAAATGATCGCCCATCGTCGATGCTGGTCGGGTCCGAATAAAAGAAAAAAGATCCCGTCCGTCCCCACTTTTTTCGTGAGTAGACTTCCCTTGACGGAGTCAAGTCATGCACGAAGGGGCAGGCAGGGAGGGAGGAAATTGAAAAATAAAATAAAAATAAAAAAAAGGTTAAAAGAAAAGAGAAGGAACAGGAAAAAAAGACACAGTCGACATGACATGATCTTTTACCTCTAGTACACAAGGGGTGAAAAAAAAACCAGGATGACTTTCGAAACAGGATGATGAAAGTCGTTAGAACCGCCCAATTGTCGAATTCCCAGGGAGCAGGAAGGAACCGGCAAGATGGAGAGAGATAGATCCAAAACGGCAACCCAAGAGGAAATACAAGTTCCCCTTCTATCCGCTTTCTACTACGACTCTGTTACTTCGCCCGTGGGTTTGTACATTATCGTCGTAACGTACTGTGGAAAAAAGGGGTATCAGTAAATGCTGTTGGGAGAAGAGGTCAATCGGAAAAAGCGCGAAACAGGCGACTTACCTTCTGTTTGTACCTCGTCGTCACGCTCGTGGCCAACACGCCGTTCTTGATGCTGCTCGTCGCTAGGTGGTTCAAAACAGTGTGATTAGGATTGTTGAGGACGCTGTTGTCAGTGTTGTCGTCCTTCACCGGCGTGCTGCCGTTCAAGATGGATCTGCCCAGGAACAGAGGAAGGCTCGGCGGTGCAGGCGCATCCGCAATGACATTCGCGGCCCGCTGGTACGCCGGGTCGTCCTCGTCCTTGTCTATGTCGGTGAGGGCTTGAGGGATGATCTGGCGGAAATCGCCAACAGGGATCTCTTCTTCCGGTTCCTCGTCAGATTCATCTCCAACGGTGCGACCGGCTCGTTCATGACCGAGGATTTCCGGAAGAACCTGCGGTGGGTGGATTCCTGGCGGAACCGCAGTCCTCGCAACCCGATCGCTCCTGCGACGTTGTCGTTGAACCTCATCTGCACTAACTTCGATGTAGTTGACGAGGTGATTGGTGAAGTCTACGGCCGTGGGAAGGTTATCCGAAGCCCGCATCTCGCCGTCGACGATAAACTTGAGATGGTGCGTTCCGGGACGAAGGTGGAGAACCGTCGACATTTTCCCATGTTCACTGTTCGATGGAAAGAATTAGCGTTTGATCGTTGACAAGTGGTAACTTTGTTCCTTCCACGACAAAATAGAAATGAAAAAAACACCATGCTGTACTACAAAAAAAACTGAAAAAAGATTCATTTAACAGGAGATAGTCGAAATATAGTTAGTTTCAGTTTGGAACCTGCCATGTCCCGCAGATCGCAACGCGAAGAAGCCAAAAAAAACGACAGTATGAAACATGGTGTCAAGCGGGATGCCACATACTTCCTATGTAGCCGGTGCTTCTTCTCCCAGTTCACGAACGTTCCGGTAACGTAGACCTTCTCTCCGGGACCCGTCCATTCGATGGTCGTCGGCACAGTCTTGCCTACACCGCTGATCGCATAAGGCTCGAGTTCGTCCACCACGTCATCGTCGTCGATTGTGCTGCTACTCAACCCGGGGATGTCGTTGGCTGCATGGCCGCCCGACCTGTCATAGGAGAGAGACTCGATCTGCGTGTCCTCCGGTGCGCCGATCGGGGAGCCCGGGGTGGCCGTCGCATCGGCAATTGGAAGCGGCAGTCGAGGAGGACGTTGGAGATGCGCTGCTGCGCCGTAGTAGGTAGTCAAGGGCGGACCAGAAGGTGCCACGGACTGATAGGGGTCGCGCCGCGCAGCAGGCCGGGCGGACGAGGGAACCTGGACGGGGCTGGATGGATCCTGCGATGGAATGTCCCTCGCTCGCGTCTCTGCCCTTGTCGCATCGCGTCTGGCCGACCGATCGAGGCTGCGTTCCCCGAGGTCGGGGATGTCGCGGGACTGCAGGCGTTGCTGGATGGGCGTCTGGGGGTGGGCGACCGTCTGGCCGGTTGCGCTCTCTGTGGAGGGAGCCGGGTCTGCAGCGGGCGCCTTTACGCCCGTGAGAGTATTAATTGACAGCCGTCTGTCTGTCCTGCGGTCGCCTACAGGAGCGGAGAGGTTCTGTGTGCCGGATGTCGGGGAGGCTCCCGCGGGACTCTTGGAAGGATTGTTGCCCATCGCAGGCGGGGAAGGAGAGGAGACGGGAGAAGGCGGGGGATCGGATCCGGGGCAGGTCGAGACGCCAGCATCAGAGCGCCGGCCTCACAGGGCGGAGGAAGCAGTGGACTGGAGCCACGCGTGAGAAGCAACAAAGAGGTCGCTGGACGCCAGCAACGAAGAGCATGAAGGGTCGTCGCGGCGGAGAGCGCGATACCGCGGCGATGACGACGGCGACGGGGCTGGAGATGCCGCGGGCAGGTCAGGCCCGGGTCGCCGCCGAGACGTCCGCTTTAGGGCTTAGGGCTGGCGGAGCCCCGTTGCTCTGCTCGTCCGCCCTTGGCACCGCGCTGGCCTCTGGCGGACAATGCTCCTGAGGCTCGCGCGCTCTGGGCTGGCGGTCTGGGCTGGAGCAGCGCGGTGTCACCACACGAGAGTCGTCTGTTCCCTCGTGCTGCGAGACAACTCACATCACCATCCTGTACGACTACTACTGCCAGAGATACAGAGTAGAGGACACACCGTCCGCGAGATGGCTTCCGGCATCATGGCTACGGCTACAGCCATTGTCGGCACTCTCTACTACGCTGTTTATCCTCTCCTCTTCCTGATCAGCAGCCTGCTGTCTCTTCTCGGTACACTCCTTATGCCGTTCTTACTTATGGGGCGCTATGTCCTGCATTTTTCTCTTCTTCCCTTTCGCGTCCTGGCTAAATTTGAGGTAAGAGCTTGGAGTGCTATTTGATTTTCTCTTGCATACGTGTTCCTTGTAATTTATCACTGGTGGAACGAGGCGTTTGGCGTTCAGCGCACTCCAATTCATGGACTCAAGATGTGGTAACTGGAAGCTTATTTACTTCCGCAGTCTCTCTACATATTCTTCGGGGTGGCTGTGCTGATTGGCATTGCTGCGGGCCTGATCTTGCACTTGATCTCTACTTTCATTTTGAGGGTGTTGCAGCTTTCCTCGGAGGTGAGCAACGCGCCTGGTCGGCACAGACACCAAAGACCTTTGCAAGAGTCAAGGAAAGCCACCGGTCAACTATCGCATTATCCAGGGAAGAAGTCACGGTCGCTCGTCCACTGCGAAGCCGGACATTCTGACCAGAAGACGTCTGGCGACTACTACACGGAGTGGACTAGCAGAAAGGACCAGACTGCGCTGGGCGACGGCCGTCTGTTCCCAAGCACTATTATTGAAGAGGAGGATGATAGTCACAGCTCGGATGACGTTGAGAACGATCAATGGCAGTAGGCTTTTTTTTCCCCGTCCGGTTCCCAGGGCATAGTCTCCAAGCCATGCATCTACTACGTGGCCGTGATATCAGTCTGTGTATCTAATATTGCCCCTGCTTTCAAGGGGCTAGATCCGACTGCTTGATACCCGATTGCTAATATCAAATGATCCGTTCTATGATAATGGCAACTATCAACTCAAAAACCCTGCGAGACGTCTATGCGAGCCTTATACCTCGTTGGTAGCCCAATCCACCGGAAACCATGGAATCAAGTCATGATCCTGTTAGACATTCCGGGGCTCGAAGCATCCAAAGCTGCTTGATGACGGTGGTTCGGGCGTCATTGTTGCAGCTTTCAAGAAGAGGACGTAAACATGCAAGTGACGTACGGGGGTGGACCACTTGAAACAGCTCCAGACAGCATCGACGTGGCCCGTCTCCGGAACGACCCGGGCTCCGTTGTCTCCGCAAAACGCTGGATCCCAAAGTTGCTTGAACGGTTGACAGCGCCTGACTTCCTGATGACTGTGTCAGGAGCCGCATCATTATTCGCCATGTCCAGCTCGATCAATGCACCGTGGTTGCGCTGGCGGCGGTCCGTGGACACCGGTGGAGGTTTCGTCGGGAGGCGCTGACGGGCCGACGACGAGAGGCCGTTCAGACAATCTAGCAGGCATAAATCCTCAAGATCTCTGAGAGCCTCGGAGCATGATATGGAAAATGTGCACATGTGCCGGTTGTGCCTCAGGGGCTTGACCATCCCGGCCCGGATCGAGATATGCATGCGAGAAATAAGCTTGGAGACGGCTCTGGGATCGCGATGCGCGGCCGGTGGGGCGCGTCGCAGCGCAGGATCTGCATGATTTCATCTTACGTGGAATGCGATGCTTGTTGACACTGGACACCGCACCGCAGAGGTGTCCTGTACAGACCATCAGAGCGCAGGCAGCATCTCCTGCAGAGCTCCAGATCGCAGCAAAGACGTCTGCAGAACGTGCTGCACACTACATCACTTCTGTGTACAGTATTACATGACTACCTAACTGAGTAGCGTCCAACACTAGCGGCGGTTGGCACGCTAATCGGGTCGCGCTCCATCGCCCGCCCTGGTGAAGTCACACATGCCTGATGCTGCCGTCGGGTCCTTGCTCCCCCCTCTTGTGCCTCCTTTTTTTCATCTTTCTTCCAGTCCTTGCGACGAGACCCCTCCTGGCCTTATCTCAGCGGCCATCCCTGACCTCCACGGCACGTCCTCAGCATCCTGGTCGCTTCCCATGTCTACATAGGGGTCTAACCTGCGAAAACCAAAACACTCCGCTTGGGACCTGAGAGGCTCATCTGGTCCCTGAGACGTGCCAGTCTCGCTGCCGCCGTGGGAGGTCGAATATATAATCTGCGTGGCAACCAGGTCCAACCATCGCTGCATAGCGCGCGATCGACCGTCCGATCTGATCTCCCTGCCTTTTTCGTCCGCAGAGTGCCCACCACGGTGCCCGTTGCCGCCTCATAGATCGCGCGTCGCCGATGATGTTCATGACGCGGATGCCCTCGCGGTTGCGGACGCTGCTGATCGCACTGGTCCTCGCGTCCATCTTCGCGTGGTCCCTCTCGCGATGGCGGTATTCGGCCGCCGTCGAACAGCGGTGGTCCGCGGACGATACCAACGCGCCGGTCAGCCAGGAGGGCCACGCGCTGGGACGACAGGACCTTCAGGAGCACATCAATTTCTGGCGCAAGTTCCAGCGGCTCCTGGTCGAGTACAAGCCAGACTGCAAGCCCGTGCAGAAGTTGGGAAAGGCGCCTGGGATCGGGTTCAAGGCGAAGGACCCCGAACGGCGGCCGGAGCTGATCGAAATGTCCTTGGAAGACATCGAGAGGATGAGGAACGCCCATCGCGACTTCGTTGATGCGATCAAAGCCGATCCGCCAAAACTACACTACATCCCAGGCACTAGGGGGTTGGTCTCGACGGCGGGAGGCTCGTACCTCCCGGTCTTGGTGATCTCGCTGCGGATGTTACGAAGGACGGGCTCGCAGTTGCCCATGGAGGTCTTCCTGGCCGATTCGGATGAGTATGAGGAGTACATCTGCGACGAGGTCCTCCCGTCCCTGAACGCGAGATGCGTGGTGCTCTCGGACATTCTGGATGCGGCTCCCCAGGCGGAGGAGATCAAGAAGTACCAGTTCAAGCCATTCGCCATGATCTTCTCCTCGTTCGAGGAGATCCTGTTCCTGGATGCGGACGCATTCCCGCTCCTGAAGCCTGAGCTGCTGTTCCAGAGCGAACCGTTCCAGTCGAAGCACATGATTACCTGGCCCGATTTCTGGGCCTCGACAGCCTCACCGTTATACTACGCCATTGCGTCCCAAGACGTCCCGCCCATGAACCTCCGGCAGTCGACGGAGTCCGGAGAGGTGGTGATATCGAAGAAGACGCATCTCAGGACCCTTCTCCTCTGCACCTACTACAACTACTGGGGACCGACCCATTACTACCCCTTGCTCTCGCAAGGCGCGCCCGGAGAGGGTGACAAGGAGACCTTCCTGGCCGCTGCAACCGCGATGGGCGAGCCGTTCTACCAGGTCAGCGAGCCTATCCGTGCCATTGGCCACCGCACGGCAGGTGGCCTGGCTGGTTCCGCCATGGTCCAATTCAATCCGCTGGAGGACTACGAATTGACCCAGAAGGGTGAGTGGCGCGTCAACGGCTCGACCGCACCGTCACCACGGGCGTTCTTCATCCACGCCAACTTCCCCAAGTTCAATCCCGCCACCGTCTTCACCAAGCAGTTCGTCAATCCGGCATTCGAGGACGACGGCAACTACACGCGCGCGTGGACCATTCCTGAGGACACGATCCAGGCGTTTGGCTTCGATGCGGAGAGGCAGTTTTGGTCGGAGATCATGTGGACCGCGTGCGAGCTCGAGACCAAGTTCCGGACCTGGAAAGGCAAGAAGGGCATCTGCGATGGCGTGAAGAAGTACTGGAATGCCATCTTCGCGACAGGGAAAGACGACACCGTTTAGTGGAAGAGCTTTCCGTGCGACGATTACCCCCTCCTCGATACGGCCGTGAGGAGCTCCACGGCCTTAAACTCTTGGCACCTGGTGAACCTCGATGCCATTGCGAGAGTCCACGTCTCGGTTATCCGTCAGTTGGGCCATCGCCTCCCGTTATATATATGACCCTTGAGTCCGCAGGGCGTCTAATACGCTCGTGCAGCGATCGGAGGCAGACCCGCTCAGATGCCGCATCCAGACACCTGATGGTGTCAGCTTGGATACCTTGCAGTCCCCGGACGCTGCCTCAGCAGCGGCTCTTGGGAGCGGGCGAATCCGCGCCCCAAAAGTCCAATGGCCTTCCACCAGAACGCAGATCTCGAGCAACCGGAGTCGAGTCGGATCGCCGGTAGCGTGGCTTGAGGATTGTCGACGCGAAACTATTCCAATCCAAGGAACTATTGCTTGGATAGGAGAGTGTGAGAAACGGGCCTCGCTCCAGCCACAATCTCGAAGTCTATGGGACATGGATATCAGCTTTCGTCCCATGACACTGTCACATCAACAAGCTCCACATATATTTCTCTGCCATCTTACGGTTGACATTATTCTACTTTGTATTACCGCTGACGAGCTATTGTCATCACTTGTGCCTTTTACGAAAAGTGGGCAGGAATGAGTCTTCAGCCTCACTTGAAGAGCCCTCGGTTGAGGGACTGCAATTTTATTTTAATATTCATCGCACGCTGGAGTATTTGGTATACCACTGTATAGAGCATGTATGTACGGTATTTTATCGTCGTCATTTGAGAGATCTTCTTCCATTATCTTCCTTCTCATTTTCATCTCTTTATTCCGTTCCAAGCAACGCCGTGTGTGGTGCGGCACGGGTGTACTTTTAATGCTGCTGCTGTATTTTTTTATAGACTATACTGCACTTTTCTTACGCGCCTAAGAGGATCTGATGGAATCTATTCTCTTTTCATGCTTCAAGTGGTAGATTGGACTAAGGTTGCCCGCTACACTTCCCTAATTGGAAGGTTTCTCATTTCCTTGACAGTGATAACATGGTGAGTATATATATATATATCCTGGAGAATTGGAAAATAAAACAGCATGAGGAAACACCACAGACATGAGGTACTGAAATCATGGGATCGGTAAAAGTGCTAGAGTTATTCATCAGTCATGTAATGATAGGGACCTACTCTTTCTATAGCCCCATTATTTTTTGTTCGGTGTGCCAGGGCCAATGAAGTATCTTTGTCTGCTTAGGTACTGTACACTAGCACTAGCTTTATAGATATGTATGACGTAGGTGTGAAGTGAGTGCGGCGCGCCTGAAGTGTTTTGGTTCGGAAAACCAGGTGGAAGTACCTAATTTTGAGGTCGTGAGGAACAATGAAGAAAAAAAGAAGCTCTGGTAATATAAAAATTTCAAGAATTGATTTATAGAGTAAAAAAGCAGGTAGGTTCATACAAACTAATGACTAATGACTGAAGGGCAAACATGCCCGACGACGAGGATGAGTCGAACGGAAATTAAGTACGTATACATTACCTACCTAAGGCAGAGAACAAGCGTGCAGTTAGAGAATTGATGTTAAACTTTTCCCCCTTTTCTCAGAGCAATCGAATTCCTTGCGGATATCCGGTTCCACCGTTCCCTATGGCTTCTTCTTCCACCGGACTCGAACTCGAATCCAGAGACAGACACACGCACAGGCACCGGGACAGGGAACACAGGGAACATAAGCACAGGAGGATCGAGTTCGACAACAAAACCTCTCCGTCTGCGCGTGACCTACGCAGATATCGGTGACCAAGACGGATCCGTCATCTTATACTGCGGCGGCCTGTTCAGCAGCCGCTATACGCTCGCCCAGGCGGATGGACTGGCCAAGAGACACCGCGTGCGACTCATCTGTCCGGATAAGCCGGGGGTGGGAGGGTCGGATGGTGTGGAGTTGGAGGGGAAGGTGAGGGTGTGGTTGGGTGCGTAGAGTAATTCCTTTTCTCCCTCTCTCACTCTCTTCTTCTTTTTCTTTTATTATCTGTTTTAATAATACTTCATTGTCATTTCAGATATTGCACAAGCCTTGATGGATCACCTCCGCATCAACCGCATCGCCGCCCTCGTCGGCCACAGCTCCGGCGCAGTCTACATCCTGAACACGCTGCTCCATCAGCGGCATCTTCTACAGCGAAACAGGCCGTACGTGGCGTTGGTCGCGCCCTGGATCCATCCATCGCACAGCAACAGTCTGGTCCCCGCGACGATCGCAAGTGAGCTGTTACTCCCCGACTGGGTGATCCGTCAATGGTACGCGGCGAGCTACCTGGTGACTCGTACCGGGAATGTGAAGCCGACGCTGGGGCCTAGCACGGCGCGCGCGGGTGTGACTACCTTGTCTAATACTACTACTAGTACTAGTAGTAGTAGTGATAGTAGTATGGAAAGCAGTGATAATGATGATGGCAGATTATCACTCACACGCGCAATCGACGAGAAGATTCTCGAGTACGCGCTTCTGGAAAACGTCCAAGGAATCAGCCAGGAGGCGCTTTTCTGTTTGAAACGCGGCGGCGGTGGCCGGGATGATCATGATCATAGTGATGATCTCTGGGGCCCCTGGGGGGATTATGACAGATATGTCCCGCTGCTGAGAGATCGTGAAGCCACAGTGCAACAACAACGACAACAGCCACACCGTGACGGTCAAGATGACAAAAAAGAAGAAGACTCCAACAGCAGAAAGCTAAGAGTAGATGTCTTCTTCGCCGAGTCAGATGGATCTTCAGGAAAGAGCGGGTCGCGGTGGTTCGATGACTGCTGGAAAAGAAATATAGGTATAGGAGGAGGAGACTCGTTTTGTTACGCAAGCTCGACCGCACCGGGCACAACGCATGAAACCATCATGAGGCCGGAGTTTGGTGTGTTGGGCACGATTTTTGAGCGAGTTGCGCGATGATGGCCTTTTTTACAGCTTCAGAGTGACCTTGTCTGCCCTTGAATGGACTGAACAGATGAAAGGGCTTGATTGAGCATATCAATATTATCCAGCCACTCTTCCACTTTCTCACTAGCAAAGTGCTTCGTCTTGTGTTCTGTGGCCTTCGCTGGGTTCTTAATCCTCCCTGACCGGCGAGGCTTCTTCTTTGCTCGTGATTTGGCGAGTTCTTTACCCTTTCGCTTTCTCTGCTCAACATGGCCTTCGCCTCCATCCTCATCATTATCATCATCGCGGTCACGTTTTCCGGGAGGAGCGCGATCCTTGCCCTTGCCGTCATGCCGAGTCTCAGTTTCCTCCAGGGGCACAAGGGGCTCTCTGTACAGTTCGAGTAGCTCCAGCAGTTTCTGTCTCGTTTCGCGAGGGATCGCAGCGTCATGTATGGTGCCAATCGCGGCCCAAGCCCGTCGGAGGGCAGCAAGGGGCGCACCATGCCAGCTTCTCACCGGCTCAAAGTTGACGTCATTGCGGAGGTAGTCGAGGAGCAGATAGCGACTGTACAGCCCCCCTTGTGCCCCTTCTGGAACCTTGTCTTGCATGTGCTTCAGATACATTTCGGCCGTGGGGACTTCTCGGGGCCCATGTGATAGCAGTCTCCTCTGACGGTCGACGCGCTCAAACTCGATGAAGTAGTCCAGGTCCTGCGGGAAAAAGACCACCCCAGGATTAAAGAAATCATCAAATGCCGCATGGCACAAGCAGCACAACAGGACACCATTCATGTGGCTTGAGATACGGAAGTTCAGCAGTCCCATATCCTCAAACATCTTGCGCTTTTTTTAAGGAAACCGTCAGCTGATCTTTTCCCCTTCAACTTCCAAGAAGGTAGCTAGTTGAGCTGAAATATTTAAATGGTACTTACTCCTTTGTCGTCTTGAGGGAGGACATGGGCCGCCTGCAACCAGTGCTTGGCGCCACAAACCCAACAATCACTCCCATACTGCTGCAGCATGTTCTTCTGACGACTTGAAAAGCTTATCTTGTAGGCTCGATATTCATAGCTCTCCGTGTACTCGTCGGACTCTGATTGCCCCGTTTTCGCGGGGGTAGCTGAGCCTTTCCCCTTTGCCGGTACCACCGCCCGGTCCCGACATTGATGAGCTCATTATGATGAGATATCAGGGAGTGTGGTAGAAGAAGAGCATCGAACTTTAGGGAAAAAAAGAGGAGCGAACTATCGGGAGTCGACAAAACTGTCTTGGAGAAAACAAAGTGAGGAGGTAAGTGAAGACAGCATGTGTGGTGCGTTGAATCTGTCGCTTGTCCAGGACTCCCATCTCCCCTTCTCCCTTCCCCCCAAGGGGAGCTGCCCTAATTTTCTCATGACCAATGTCGAAGAGATTTCTACCAGGTAGGTGATGGCAATAGATCATTTATCTCTTATATACAATTGATGGTGTTCCCGAGCTGGAGAGAGAATATACAATACGAGATGTAACCAAACTCTCTACGTGACAACTTTTAAGACTGGTGTGCACCATTCCATGGACAGCAGCAAGAGAAAGGTCTAAAAAGAAAATGATTGTTGAGCACGTAACAAGGGCTATCAATCCTGCTTTGAAGAGGCTCGATCCATGCGTTAGCCCTAAGAGAGAAGAAATATACCCATGCCACCAGCCCAGGAACTTAATTAATTAACTAGGTCCGATCCCGTGAGTGGTGAGGCCATATAATGGAATATCCTTCTGTGATTGATTAACATGGAATGTTTGAAGTACAGATCGGAGTACATCTATCTTATCTAGAATAATTATGAAAATATCAGCCAAAAAAGACAGTAGTAATATGCCATGTGTAAGTAGATTCTAGCTAAGTAAGCAGTGAAGCACTTTGGAATCGACTTCGGCAGTTGCATCTCTCCTCTGTGGTCTCCTCCTACCTCCTAACACAGACCACCACACACTGATGGGGAAGTTGACTACATACTCTGTTCTTTTCCTGCATCATCTCAATGTTGGTACCACCATGAATTTGATGGGTGGAGTTCGGTGTATATAGCTATGTAAGATAAAGGATGTGGTGGTGGGCAGCTCATGCTTGTTGTTATATAGAATAATATAATAACCAGCGAGCGCTGTGGAATTGCTCAGTGGGTGATAGAAAGGCCACATCCGGAACGGAAGAGGAAAGTTAAAGGTCACTCAGTAAAAAATTCTTTTTCTGGATATGTGCATAGATGGATTCATAGTGCATATATGTACAGCATATGTGCGTGTATATTTATCCCATCTCATCATCGTCTCATTTCATCTTAGGCTGTTCTATTTTATGTCTATTTTTTTTCATTTTGGATCTATCCCGATTTCATTTTTCATACATATAGTATACAAGTACATATGTAGCCAGGTCTGGCGTCTATTCCCCTATTATACAGTCTCAGCTTCATTCAATTCAGTTCAGTCAACATCGATCCCCGTCGCCTTGGCCCTCTCAATCGCGTTCGCGAACAGCTCCTTGCACCGCACCCGGCTGCCCAGCTTCGCACACAGCAAGAACGCCCCGCTCAGCTTCCGGTGCAGACTGTACGTCTCCTCGGGCGGCGGGGTCAGCCGCTCGCGCAGCATGAGCGGGATCAGCGCGCGCACGCGGTCCGTGATGGTCTGGTTGCTGAAGTCGTAGACGTCCGGCGACGAGGCCATGTAGGGCTCCGCGAGGGTCAGGATGGATGTGACGTGCGCGTCGACCGATCTG
>Ga0207767_1000539_pt1 | contig 20946 bp, 15 predicted proteins | sample HigsolmetaGSP17D_FD_184845 | JGI IMG/M metagenome (GOLD analysis project Ga0207767, IMG submission 184845) | High solid enriched microbial communities from the Joint BioEnergy Institute, USA - SP1-7-D (SPAdes) | ecosystem: Engineered > Bioreactor > SSF (Solid state fermentation) > Aerobic >... | reverse complement strand
CCCGCAGTGTTCTAATTGCCATATTCGGGGACATACTAGAGTTAGATGTCCTAATCCACTTATTAATTAATTTTTATATAGAAATGCAATTTTTTGGTTGATAAAGACCCTTCTATTTAGCCCATGGCAGGAATTGGCGTGAGGTGTCTCACTCGGTAGTGAAATACGTTATGTTCCAAGTTTCTCTGGTTCTACTACCTACATCCCGTATATATCCAGTAATATTGATAATTACGTAAAATGCCAGCAGACTGAGCAGTAGCTATTCTGCAAAAAGCTACCACTTATTGATATAGGTAACTAACATAACTCTCAGCCTCCTCATTGACAACTACCTAGGTACACATACACGGCCTACTATAGGCTGTACGTTATTACGCAGTGTGTACAGTACGGAGTAGTTCCTACTAGACAGTACCTAAGATCGTTCTAGGACTTATCGAAAACGATTTGTAAAGCAGCATACCCTGTTGCCAATTTATGCCCATACCTACTAACAGAAAAGCTTCGTAGATTGCGATCATTCTGCCAATTTCAAACCTTCAAAGTCAATTTTGTAAAGACGACACTGATTATCGAACGCTTAAAATTGTCCCCACCCTCAAACCAATGATTTCGATCTTCAAGGTCCTATGGTATGGATAGCATGACGGACGACTGAAGCCACATAAATCCGGCGAGGACAATGCTGCCCGAACTCTTGTCTTGTGGATATCAGGATCTGAGGACTATGATGGCCTTGCACCTGAGTATACAGAAATGGCAGAACATGAAATTTGAATTCGCTGCCCGCGACATGTGGCAGGCCGGCAATTATCGGCATTTCATCTTCACTGACGCCCTCGCTATTTGTATTGACTAAAGGCTTCAGGATCATCCTGCCTGTTCCATTTTAGAAACATATCTTTCCATTTTTAGAAATATATCTATCTCGCCATGTATTTAAGCTCGCAGAACACCCCTCGAAAACACCAGAGCCACCGAAACGAACCTTTATCCGGAAGAGAGAAATAAAAGTGAGATAGAAGAGATTCTTGAAAAAAACGCACCGATTGGTATGAATATCCCATAGAGCAACAAGAAAAAGGATCGAGAAGTCGTAACAAGACAATTACAGGGTACGATTGTTCGACCCGATAAAATAGCAGCATTAATAAAGAGACGATGCCGTGATTTTCCATCCCGGTCTGACCAAAATAACCTTCTTCTTCGTTCTTCGGATTCCTGTTCCCTGTGGCCTACTTTCGCTCTCGATTTGTCGACGTAATCATGGGGTAGTATTCACATAACGGCGCATTTACTACCACCTGTCGGCTGGGAGGGGTTCTGTGATTGCTCGATCTCTCCAATCATTAAGTCGAAGGCTTTCGCAACGTTGTAGTCGAGACGAGCGCTGGCCTCAGTGAAAGCACAACCGAATTCCTCCCCTAGGAGCCGTCCTTCTTCCAGAGACACCTGTCGCTGTTCAGGCTTAAGATCACTCTTGTTACCGACTATTACCAGTGGCACCCGATCCGCTCCCTATCATATCTAGTCTCAGTGCCACCTGTCCTATGCTTATAGTGTGAAAGACGATAGTGTACTTACCAAGTGATTCAATATCTTCTCCCTGATTACTCGGACCATATCATAAGACTGGCGGGATGCCACCGAATAGACAATCATATATCCATGGATTCCAATGAAGTGTTTCGAATTCAGTATGCTATATTCATCCTGTACAAAACTCAGCATAGCTAATTCTTCGCCGTATGAGGTTTGTGTTACCTGTCCAGCCGTGTCCACAATCTCCGTTGCAAAATCTTGTCCTTTGTGTTTGATAATACAGCTAAATGTGTTTTCGATTGTCGGGTAGTAACTCTCTACAAAGTGGTGATCGACAAAGCGGACAGTGAGTGATGACTTCCCTACGACGGAAGTTAGTGGGAATACCAAGTATGCCGAACTAGTATTTTTGCCCGCAAAGAAAAAAAAAGTCGACAATGTAGCTCTTCATGGAATCCATACCCACAGATCGACTGCCAACAATGGCTATCTTTCGCTGTTTAGGCGGTGCGGGCATTTTGCCGCTCCTGCTATAAAAACTCTGACGTGATTGTCGAGGCTCACGTAACGGCTATATCGGAGGCAGGATGGCAATCGAGAGGACTACGGCTTGCCAGTTGGATTGTTGGAGAAACTGCGTATGCATTCGATGCTCGTCAGCAACAGGATAAGAAGCTCCTTGGGTAGGGTGAGCGATTAATAAAATGAAAACACGGCTGTCCGATTAGGAACCATGGATCAAGAACCTTGAACTGAGCGCTAAGGTCGAAGCAGTAATAAATGAAGCGGTGGATCGTTGAGGTTTCTAGATCCCCGGCGGTAAGGGACGAGTTGGAGCTCAGCGATAAACGAGCGCGGTTGAAAAGAGCAGAGATCGTCACTGGCACTAGGGGCCCCGAGAAACCTAACTCATGCGACGAACCCCGGACTGGCTACCTCATATTAGGTAGGGTCGATAGGATTTGTCCACTACTAGTTCTTCCCCGGGCTGACCTAAATGCCAGTGCCTTCTGAGAGCGGCAAGCGGTGAAGGTATCATCGACGTTCGACAGCACCTGACTGGCTTCGTGTCCTGACCGTACCAGGTAGGCACTACACTTGATCCACATGGACCTATAGTCCTAAGGGATCTTCAAAGATATTAGAGGGCATCTCTACTTATTGTCCAATATTGAAAAATGCGCTCTTTCGATGCAGGCTCCGGCATGCTCCCTTAGAGCACCTGTTAAAAGTGGCCTTTGAGAGCAACGCAAGAGAGCAAGATTTGGAGAACTATGCAGGCACCCACTAGCTTGCACTGTATCTAGTATTACTATTATGTGCTAAATAAGGATTCATGGTACAGCAACATTATCTCATAGAATTGGATGGTTGTAGGGCGAATAGGGTTTGTCATATGACACATTGATCAAATACCTCGCCGAGTCTAACACTGAACCCGGCGCGGGAACCTTTAAATCCCAAATGGAATACGATTTGCCATTTTGGCCGGATAAATGCTGTAAACAAAATTGGTGATGAAGGATCTCTGTGGTTTTTATTACATGTCTGTACGCAGAACGAAGGAAACTGGACACTGTAATTTATCAATCGTCCTGGCCTCTGAAGGACTGGCCCGCGCCTATCTAATTAGTGAGGGTTTGACCGAAGACGTAGCATGCCAGGCTGAGAACGGCAGAGGCTAGATGAATAACAAAAAGTGAAATGACAGTATCAGGCGGCATTTAGCAGTATGTACAGCATATATACCTTAACAGCCCAAGGTTCAGATATAACCACCCCAACCGTCGACTATCAACTAATGCAATACAGGGCATCCAAAGGAGAGGCACAGTTACCGTCATTAAAGAGCCCCTAGATACTTGGGTATGTATGTGATGATGCATATATCACATAGGACCGCCAGATTGCTGTATGCACAATATCCTTGCGAAACATCAAGAGAGGGGGAGAAGACCAATAGAACAGGATGCTGCCCGAAAACCTCAAGTAGCTGCACGGTAAATACAGCAATGAAAGTATTAGATATTGAATCTTTAATACCCGAAGACCATGTATGAATTAAGTACTAGAAGTTATTCGAGCACTTGAAGAATGGAACAGGGGTTGCCTTCCAGTTTAAATGCGCACCATGGGCCAGATTTAGCACGCGACTCTCCATACAGGTGCAAATGAGACCGAGTACTCGACAGAGGGTGTTATTGCATTAGAAGTCAATTCCAATAGCTGAGCCAGGAGACAGTGTGGACACAAATGCAGGTATGCGGTTCGTAGCAACAATTGGGAGAGATCATGATATTTTTTGGGAAGTACACAGCAAATGTACCATGAGGTCGATCACTCTCTGTCAGACTGTCTAATCAGATCCACGATCCCCCGCATTCGTGACGTGAAATCGGCTATTGGCTTTTCCACTGCAGACTGGTCTAGTTCTTCAACTTTTTGGTGATAATGGAGGAATTCATCAACAGTCGCTAAAACCCGGGAAAGTCCATTGCCATTGATGGAGTTCTTGATGCGTGAACGTGCATCGGAATCCAAACAAAGCATACTTAGGAGAATTGATAAGTACCCGAATGCGACATTAAAATGCGTCTGGAGAACACAGTCGGCCTAAAATAATGTCAGATTAGAACACTAACAGCTCAATGCAGCCTTACCTCCGAAACCGATTCAAGGCCCGTGGAGAATAAATGCAAGAAGCGGTCAAGAGAAGACCCAGACTCGGTATTCGAGCCAAGGAAAAGCTTCCTTGATTTTCCGCTTTCCTCTGTGAGGTTAATAAGAGCACCAAGTGCCAGTATCACTATATCTAAGGAATCACTTTTTTTGCCAATAGAACCTTCAGAAACACACTTGAAATTTGTTTGGATGATGTCGACCAAAGCCTCAATGAGCTCAGGAGTTGCAAACTCCTCACATAATGACTGGTTATTGTTAGTAATATTCAGGATAAGCCGGATAAACGACATTTGAATCCGCCTGCTGCGACTTCCGTCGTACCCCTCTAGAGAGGAGAGGAAGTCACCAAGGCGAGAAAGTCCTTTTATCGCATTTTCGAGACCATCCCCGAGTGGACCGGGAAACGTCGTATATGCGTCTAGGATAGAAAGAGTCAACTCCAACACCAGATAATCATTCAATGTGAAAGAAGCGTCTCGTGATTTTGACGAATGCTGCAGCAGTAAGGTGACCAGTTGAACTAGAAGCGATTCAGGGACCCTGTCTATTTTATCACCTCTTTCCCGGCATTTGCATACAGTCAGCTGAATGCATCGAAGCGCTACAAATTGCGGAGAAAACTGTGATGGCAGCAGATCAATAGCTAGCGTAGACTCTCTGAGACGCGAACAGAGAAAGTGGATAGCTTCTTGGCCAGCCTTGGACAGATTAAAGCGCCGGTGCCTCGCAAGGACGATGATATCATCCTCCATCTCAAGTAATTGGGGTGACAGTTCCAGAATCTTTGGCCAGAAAGATGTCAAGACTGTCGAAGGTAACGGACCGACCGAAACTATCAGTCCATAAGCACAAACAGCAAGATATGCTGAGATAACGTCAAGTTTGCTTGCGATACAGCTTGCGAGGCGCCTATCAAAGCCGCCTTCAAGAAAACGTTGTGTAAATTGTCGATCCGCAAGTTTCTCGCACAGTTGAATGAAGCCACTACGCCGACTGGAGACTGGACTGGAAGTATCTTCAATATCTTCGAGGAGAGAATCGACAGTCCCCCGAAATCGTGCGTTTTCACCAGCCTGCCTCAACTCGTGGATGCTTCGAACAAATCCGCTACCATTGTTCTCATTGGAATCTGTGGACACCAGGACTCCGGGGATTGAGCCATCAGGTTTTGATTGCTCTATTTGAGGGTGTTTGTGCGAGTCAACTGGACCTCCTTGGACACCACCAAACATATAAGAATCGCTTAGAAAAGATCGCTGGCGCGCATAGGTGATCTTGGACCCCCCCAGTTTGGATGGGGGCAACGGAGCAGTGTCTCTGTTTTCTGGCGCACTGCAGGCTTCTGAATGAAACAAGTTGTGTGTCCGACGAATGCGAGTAAATGAACCATCCGACGTCACCTCGGAGCAGTCAGAAGAGTACGAGGATTTTGATCGGTTTCCATCAGTATAATCCATTGGAGATTCCTTCATAAAGTAATCATGCACATCCAACGTATCCACTAGCCTATTGCGACTGGAAATCGGCTTTTCAGACTTCCCAAGAATATTCTTTGTTGGAAAGTGCAAGGCTGGCTTAGAATTCGACAGATTGTTCATAGAAGAGCGAAGGTCCTTCGGGCTTGTCGTCTTGACATGCTGTGACTTTGATTCTAGGTGCTGTTCAATTGGTTTGCTTTGTCGTAAATGTAGACCATACCCTCCGGCAGCTGGAGAACGCTCAATGGATGGAGAAGGCAGGGTTCTAGCCAATATATGATCCTCAGAGCAACTGCATTTGTCACGACCTTTCCACTGATTAGAAGTAGTCGGCGTTTGATGGCGCTTATGAACTGTGGATGCAATAGTTGTTAATGCGGATGTTTTTGTACGTTTAACATCCTTGCTGAACGAGAGCCGGTTATCTGATCTGGATCTATCTGGTGCATCACCGGAGTCGGTCGGAAGATACTCCAAATGTGCTTCATTAGAATTGTTCGCGCCAAATGCTGATGCTGGTATGGAACGCGGATTAGGCAAACAATGGCTATGCGGCTTACATCCACTCGAAGTTAGTTTTCTTCGCTTCTTAATGCAGAAGTCATCCCTCAGCTCGTCGCCGGAAGAGGGCAGGTCATAGATATTTGTGCCCTTGGCTGTGGATTTGGTCTCTCGAGAATCATCACAAGAACTGATTACAAGCTTCCGAGGATCCGAGCCGTCATCCCCTAGAGACGTCGGCCCGAGTTTGGAGTGCAGCTCTCCGTTTTCGTCACCTTTAAGACCTGTAACGGTAGTAGACAATGGTCGCTCGTATTCAATGCTATCATTTTCCCTTGATGTATTGTCCCTTGATGTCTGTTTCCCTGAGGATCGGCCGTACGTAACAGGCTTGCGACTGCGTCTAAGCATCGTTTAAACTGGTTGCCAAGACCACTTCAAGTCTAAATTGGCCCAAATCATAAGCGTGAACCCTGAGAGTATCACTATAAGAGATGAGCTTGCTGCCATGCATTTATATCTAGAAGATGAAATCATTAGCCAAAGGTGCACTGATCCGTACTGAACAGAAAATTGAGCAGAGCACCAAGAAAAAGTGCACACAACTTAGAACCACTGGGTAATAGTGAAGACGGCTTTCAAAAACATACTTGGAACAGCTCCAGATGATAGTTGTTATGGACGGTCTGCAATTCTGCGCTCCGCCTAAGGTAGCAAGTAATGGAGAGACTAACGAGCCAGGTAGTCATCCCTTGCTATTTTCATCATAGCTCTTTTTGGTTCCGCTAGGATTGGGGGGTGCCTTTAATAATAATAAGAGTGGTGGATCCAAGGCTTGACGGTGAATTCTGCTATATGGGCAAATATCTGCACCATTTATAGTCCTAAGTGTGAATTTGAACAACCATATGTTCCAGGTAACCACACCGGCCCGATGATGAGAGAACTGTGTGTACTCCGTAGGGCGGACGGGATAACAAGAGAGCGAAGAGACCTAACAGTGTACCGAGTACTTGTGGCTTCTCCACGCCAGCCGGCAGTTCTCAAGAGTTAGATAAGCAGACTGGAGTCCGGTCCCAACCCACAGGTTTAAGAGCTCAAACAATATCGATATACCCTGTACTCAGTATGGAGTACTCCGTAGACCCTGAAGATCAAGAGCTCCAAACGCTCCGAAAGCTCGCGTCCAAGCGGAGTACGGAGTACCCTTACGATATAGACCCGCTAGTTCCCGCTGCCCAACTAGGTACCTAGGTACGGAGTGACGGAGTCGGGTGATGGTTAGGTACTGACCGCTATAGGGCTAGCTAGACCTCGGCCAATTGCAAACAGCGGGGTTTCTCTTTGTTGCAATTCTACGGCCCCCCACGTGCATTGTTGTACTACCCTCCCGCTCCGTAAGACAACTGAGGCGGCTGTCAGGGGCCGTTGAATCTGTCAATCAAAATAACGGTTTCGTTTTGAGGTGAGTCTTCCTATGTCACGTAGAGGGCAATGATCCATCAGATAGCTCTCATTTACTCTACATCCTAAGACGTCAAGTTGCAAACCTCCGATGAAAAGAAGCCTGTCCTTTGACTTACAAGAGGCGCTCTAATAGGACCGGATAAAGATACTCTTCCGCTCTTTTCCATACTCACCTTATGCATGCCCAGTCGACTGCATAAAATCTGGATGGTCTACTTCTTAACCAGAACTCTTGATCTTTTCCCGAACCTACTTTGCGCGATTTTCTAAGCTCAAAGATTATCACCAGCGCGGAGGTTGTATCCGTGAAATTTACTCCTTTTTTGTCGCGATTCCGCTTGCTAGATTGTCGATTGCCATGACGACCGATAGAGGTGAACCTGTGCCTTCCCCGGCTCAGGGTGTAGGGCCTTTTTACAGACCGGACGGAGAGAAACCAACTGCAACTGTCTCAAAGGAAGTGTCATATGAAAACGTTCATGTTCTGCCTCAGACGCCTCAATTAATTGCACTGTTAACGTATGAAACTCCTGTACTCGTTACCATTAATCGTGTTGCTCTTAGTCTGATCAGTTCCTGACCGATATATCTATAGCATGATTAGGGACCAGAAGACTGGACGTGCTGACTTCATATTCTACTCGAATCGGATTATTCGTCTCTTGGTGGAGGAGGGCCTGAATCATCTTCCTGTGGTGGAACATACTGTTACCACACCAGTAGGTCGATCATACCTTGGAGTCAAATTCCAGGGGAAAATATGCGGTGTATCAATTATGAGAGCGGGCGAGGCTATGGAACAAGGCCTGAGGGACTGCTGTCGATCTGTTCGCATTGGGAAGATTTTGATTCAGAGAGACGAAGAAACATGCAAACCGAAACTCTTCTACGAAAAACTCCCCGCTGATATCGCCAATAGATGGGTGCTTCTTCTCGACCCGATGTTTGCAACAGGTAAAACCCGCTTTATTTCACTAGCTCTCGTTTACCCAGCCTCGTTACCGCTGACTCGACTCAGGTGGCTCTGCGACCATGGCTGTTGAGGTGCTAAAGGCCAAGGGCGTTCCAGAAGACCGCATTCTCTTCTTAAACCTCATAGCCAGTCCTTCCGGTGTCGCTGATTTCGCCAAACGCTTTCCGAAGCTCAGGGTGGTGACTGCGTTTATTGACCAAGGATTAGATGAGAAGAAGTGGGTGCTTCCTAAATAAGCTTTTTGTTATGCTCGCGACTGACATCTCCCCATGTAGGTATATCATCCCAGGGCTGGGTGACTTCGGTGACAGATATTACACCCTATAGGTCCAGAAGCCGTTGAAATATGTCAACTTCAGCATATAACAGCATGATGTAAACCTAGCAGTGTAGTCACAGGCCATTGTTGCAGCTACATTGGATAAATCATGAACAGCTGGTATTTTCCAGCATATTTTGTTTTTCATATCTGCAGTCGCGGCCTGGAATCAACTGTAAGACCGAAATCCCAAAGTCAGTGTTATAAGGAAGGAAAAGCAATATTACCGATACCGTCGTCTGGGTTGACAATGCATCCGCGACAAGAGAACTGAAAGGCACTTCAACAAATAGCCGCGGTAAAACCTATCGTTCGGGGCGCCACTAGTAAGATTCACAGTGTACGAGAATATCAATAATCATCCGCGTAAGAATCCTCGACGTGATCACCCGAAGTGACAGGCTGGTCGGATGAAACTGGTGAGCCCCTCGACTGCATGTCGCGGACATTGTTGTCTTCGTGTCTGTTGGCGGCATTCTTCGCCACGGCGTCGCAAGCATCAACCCAGTCCGAATAGACATCGACAGCCGCAGAAAGATCTATTATATAACACAAGTCCCTCAGTGATAAGAAGCTACCCCAGTGACTCGGGAACTTACAGTTGATACCAGTCTGGAAACGCTGGCCACAGACCTTACAAGATAAATTTCCGAGCCCCAGCTTTTTGTCAAGTTTCACTACTACAGAGTTCTCATGATTGCAAAAGAGACATGAGAAGGTCGTGGGCAGCGGTTCTTTCTGACATGATGCTCAGCGCAAAGGCCGTAACTTAGGAAGGTGATTGACTTGCCTTTTTCGGTCCCTGCGGCTTCCTGCTCGACTTCTTTCTCTTGCCCTGTGCGAGAAAGTTCTATGTCAGGGACGTGCAAACGGACAATCCAGGCGACATATTGACCGATCATACCATGATGAAAATGTGTTAATCACAACGCAGGTCAGGTCCGGTTGCTGAGCACAAGTATTTTGGAGTGGTCCGAGCTGGTGCCAAATTTTTGGAGAGGTGTTCGAAACGCAAGTGTTATTATCGAGTTAGATATATGCTATGTAAGCTTGTAATAAGGTTTAGTTAAGTAAGGACTTGGTGTTTGCTTACTAACAAACAAGAAGCGCCGTGTGTGGAGGCGGCTATGCGGGCGCCCGGACTGCCGATGTACCTACTACTCCGTACGAGCCGCTAACCCCTCGCTTCGCTCGGGCGGCTCGAAGGGGTAATTATCAAACCTTCAACCATTCGCTCCGTTCACTCAGGCTTGAAGGGTCGCTTTAAGTAGACAATTGTTCTAACTAGTGGCCAAAACATCATTATAACTGACTGGCATTCTACCTACAGACCTACTGTCTATCATTTAATCTATTAATCAAGTCCTCAAGGTCTTGTTAGAGCTTATCAAAGAACATATTAGGTTGGGCTTTTCGTGGGTATACATCAAGCTGTCTAGAACTCTGTCGGGGTTGGGATAATTCCCAACCAGTAACCTTGAAAGCGCGGGTCGACGAAGTCAGCAGTCATGAGGATTCGATCATGTGACCAGGGTATATTCCTGGCTTACATAATGATAACCACTAGGACTCCTCGCTTAGCCGAGTTTTGTGTGGGATTTCGTTTTCAACCTCTCACTAGCAGCTTCAATCGACTCGACTCGAACTCCTCCACCTGAGCGCGTGGTGCGATTTATTTGTCTGTCTCTGCTACTGCAAGATAGACCCGAGTCGCAATTATGGCTGTTGGAAAGTGAGCCTCCCCAATGCCTCTCCCCCCATAACTTTGCGGGGTCTTGTCGCCGCAATATATTAAAAATTGGCCGCTAACTTCTACAGGAACAAGCGCTTGTCGAAGGGCAAGAAGGGAGTGAAGAAGAGAACAGTTGATCCTTTCTCAAGAAAGGATGAGTACTCTGTCAAGGTAAATATTTCTGCTGCCAGACACTTAGTCTTAAAAGAGACTGTATTACTGACGTGAACAAGGCGCCCTCCACCTTCCAGATCCGAGAGTATGCACCTCACCATAGCAAGACTGCAATTGACAGGATGCTAACAAATTAAAAGTGTGGGAAAGACCCTCGTCAACCGCACCAGTGGTCTGAAGAATGCCACCGATTCGCTGAAGGGCAGAATCTTCGAGGTCTCGCTCGCTGACCTGCAGAACGATGAAGACCACGCCTTCCGCAAAGTCAAACTCCGTGTGGATGAAGTCCAGGGGAAAAATTGTCTAACCAATTTCCATGGCTTGGACTTTACGTCCGACAAGTTACGATCCCTTGTTCGCAAGTGGCAGACTCTGATCGAAGCCAATGTTACTGTGAAGACCACAGATGACTATCTTCTTCGCCTGTTCGCTATTGCATTTACCAAGAGACGTCCCAACCAAATTAAGAAGACTACCTACGCCCGGTCGTCTCAGATTCGCGCTATTCGGAAGAAGATGACTGAAATCATCCAGCGCGAAGCAACCAGCTGCACCCTTTCCCAGCTTACCACGAAGCTCATCCCGGAGGTTATTGGTCGTGAGATTGAAAAGGCAACCCAGGGAATCTACCCGCTGCAAAATGTTTGTGACCCCTGTCAGTGTTGAAATTCAGTCCGTAAATTGACTTTTCTTCCTCTTATAGGTCCACATTCGCAAGGTCAAGCTTCTCAAGCAGCCAAAGTTCGACCTCGGTGCGCTGTTGAGCCTGCATGGAGAGTCTGCAACTGATGACAAGGGCCACAAGGTCGAACGAGAGTTCAAGGAGCAGGTTCTCGAGAGTGTTTGATTTTTCTCTTCTGAATACGGTTATTGCCTGTCCTTAGCTCTCACGTTATGGCTCTTTCTCTACATTGTGGAAGACGGCTACATATATGTACGTGACCGGGGAGCTTCATTGCGGACAATGCTGCAGTCTTAGCAGGGTCTGTATTTGAAATGCGATGTTTAGAGCTTTGATTCCGTTCCCAGTATCCGATCAATACAGTGTAAGTGAAGCGATTCGGTACAAAGAAACCTCGGGACTTTGTCCTTGTAAACACTGGTCACTGCTTACCCTGCACCTTGGCCAGCGGCTGTCAGAGAGCTGATCTGTGTCAACCTGGTTATCACAAGAGCAGGAGCGAACGGTCACTTTCACAGCTCAGAGGGCAAGTTGTGTATCCAGCATTGGGAATTGCGGTAGCAGTTTTGCCGAACCTTCGGATTATTCATGAGACATAAAATGTAAGGCGCCCGGCCTGCAAAGCCCTCACAGACGCTGGGACCTGGAGGTAGAGGACACAGTAGCCAGAGAATAGTAAGCTACAAGTCAGCACTGTACAGATAGCAGGCAGGGGTGTGATCACAGAATAAGACTAGATGTGCTTCTATTGCAGAACGGATTTCTAATCTTCTTACCTCACATAATTGCTCTGCTAAAAGTTCCTGCAGTGCACCCCTGTAGATTTTAAAAAAAAAAATCCCCACTTGTTTTTGTATGGTAAACCCAAGTCATGGAATCTTCATACAGGAATCTCACCACTATAAAGAGACAAGATTTTTCATTTCTGAAATCTTTATAGCATATATAACAGGCAGTATATTCTGATTGCTGTAGATTCCACAACTACACAGATAGTTTTATCTTTATTAATATAAACTAACAGACTATACATGTTTATTTATATTATTAAAAGTATATGCTTAAACATGTAGATTTTAACTAGATGTAGCTTTTCTCTTTTAGAGAATTATTTTAGATACTTGAGTAGAAGATCTAGAGAATAGGTATGGATAGCATAGTGAAGCTGTAAGTTGAACAATAAAGATCTTGATTAACGTAATCAATCACCGAGCGAAACAGATCACCGAGCGAAACACCCCACCAAACTACGCGACGCGCTCATCAACTTCAACCACCAAAATGCCACACAAAACAGCAGATTCAGCAGTTCATCAAGAGGGCCATATCTTGCTTGCAATTAAAGCTTTCAATGATGGTCAATTTAAAAGCATACAGGCTGCTGCACAGGCATATAATGTGCCACATTCAACACTCTACAACTGCCTACACAGGTGTACTGCACATGTAGATGCAATACCAAACAGCAAAAAGCTTACTACCACTAAAGAATCTATGCTTGTCAAATGGATATTATTGATGAACCAATGAGGACTACTGCCATAAATCATCATTGTACAAGATATGGCCAGTCTATTACTATCTAGCTGGTTGAATGCACCAGCTACTGTTGGCCAATATTGGGTCTGAAGATTCATTAATTACCACTATAAGCTCAAATCTAAATATAGCCACAGATATAATCATCAATGGGCTCTATGTGAGGATCCAAAGCTTATTAAAGAGTGGTTTTAGTGTGTTCTGGAGGCTGTACAAAAATATGGCATTACTAAACAGAATATCTATAACTTTGATGAGACTGGCTTTTCAATGGACATGATATCAACAGCAAAGATTGTTACTGGCTCTGAATCTAGAAGCTGGCCTAAAGCAATACAACCAGGGAATTGAGAATAGATAACTATAATTAAAGCAATTAATGCAGCTGGCTGGGCCCTGCCCTCAATAATTATCTTTGCTGGCAAGAATCACCAATCTAATTGATATCCAGATCTACCAAAGGGCTGGGCAATTGGGACTAGCAATAATAGATGGACCACTAATAAGCTAGAGATGCTTTAGCTAAGAAATATCTTTAATAAACATATTAAAGCTTATACAGCAGGCAGATATCACCTGCTAATTCTTGATGGCTATAGCAGCTATACATCTGCTGAATTTGATCAATTCTGCACTGAGAACATGATCATTCTTCTATATTTATCACCACATTCTTTACATCTATTACAACCACTTGATATTGCCTGCTTTGGGCCATTAAAACATGCATATGGGCAGCAAACCCAGATCTATATGCAGCATGGCATCAATCATATTGACAAGAAAGATTTTATTGCAATCTACCAGCAAGTACACCTGTGAGCTCTGACTGCATCTAATATATGCAGTGGATTTGCTGCATCAGGCCTAGTTCTATATAAGCCAGAACAGGTGCTTGACCAGCTTTATATTTAATTGAAAACATCTACTTTGTCAGGCACATCTTATAGCAATCAGTCATCTAGCTGGACTGCTGAGACACCAAAGAATGCTAGGGAGCTTGAGAAGCAGTCAGAGCTAATCAAGTGTTTTTAGCAGCAGCATATGCAGAGTCCTCCCAGTCCAATTAGTCAAGCAGTTGATCAAGTGGTCAAGGGCTGCCAAATCGCGATGAATAATGCAGTGCTTTTAGAGCATGAAATCAAGCAGCTATGTGTGGCCAATCAACATCAAAAACACAAGTAAGAGACAGCTAGATCCTATATTGCTACCAGGGGGATTTTAACTGCTGAAGAAGGCCAGCAGCTTGCTCAGCAAGCTGCAGAATTGCAGGCAGAGGTAGCTGACCAAGCTGATATACAGCCTAAAAGATGTGCACCACTGTGGTGCAGCAACTGCAATATTCAAGGTCATACTAGGGTCAGCTGCCCTAGTAAATAGGCAATTATTTTACATGTAAATAGCTTCAATTTAGGGGTAGTGTGGTGAGATAATTAGATATCTAATAATAATGGCATTGGTGAGTGTTTTGCTCAGTGATCTGTTTTGCTCAGTGATTGATTATGTTAACATAATCCATCACTGAGCTGGTTATACCACCAAGCTGGTCAGTCCTCTGCCAAGAGTTGCAGCCCAATACAACTGAAAATTTTGAAGATTATTGCAACAAAATCTATTATATTTTTCTATATAAAAGAAAAGGCACTATTTATTAGGATATTTAAGCTGATTATAGCCTTCTTGATTGCAATTACTGCATCTTGATAGTCTCTATAGTTGTCAAGATGATTCCTGCAGTTGCTTATACTCTTAAGCTTTTTGCTGTTCTTCAGCACCTGTCAAGCTTCCCCCTGCTTGAATAAAATATCTAGATGCTTGTTGCTTTCTTTTTTGGTGTTTGTTTTCTGTGTGAAGCTGATGAATCTCTTGCTGCAATAGAATAACATTTTGTATAATAATCTCTGTATATTTAATCACCTTATCCACTGCCTGTTCTATAGTGGAAGGAGATAATAATTGATGATTTTAAAGATATTGAATTTGCTTCTTTTGCTGGTTCAGTTAATATATATCAGTTGGTGTCTTGCCTGGGCCAAAAGATTGATTACTATATATTGTGGAAGGTGGTGTTGGTGTCTTAAGCTAAATATAAAGCTTTGAAAGAACTCTTTTAGAGGACAATAAAATTAGGCCAATTACTGCAAATCTACTTTAAATGTTTAATGCTGATAAAGCTTGTTGATAAACTACAGAATAAATATATAGAAAATTTTTTATTAATAGAATGGATCCCTCTCTGCATCATCTCCTGAGTCTTCTGACTATATAAGCACTTTAATGGTGAAAAGCAGCTCACATCCAGCAGTTGTAGCAGATAAGAAGAATATAGTGGTATATATAAAGAAATTATCTTCCTTTCTGTACAGAACTTGTTGAATTCTGTAGTGGCATGGCTACTGTACTTATCTAGAATCAAAAAATAATATCTCCTAACTATATGTGAAGCTGTATATGTCTTGAAGATTTCCTGAAGCTATTTAAGGCTTATCTCATCATTTGTCCAACCATTCTTGCTGACACTGATTCAGTAGTCATTTGAGACAACTTGATATCAACAAAATTGGTGATTTTCTGCAGCAAGAATAATCTGGAGAAGTAAAACTCATCCAGTTATATTTACTGCAATAATTGCAGTCACCCATTCACAATTTCCAGATTATATAGCTGTTGCATGACTCTCTTGTGTTTCTAATCCACAGACAACTTTGGCAGTTGAAATCACACTTATTTGAAAGCTAGTCTCATTCATGTTATAAATATCTTATATAAGAATTCCATAATTTTAAATAATATTATAGAACTGTTTGAACCACTCCTTAATCAGCTCTGGATCTTCATATTTAGCTTGCTGGTAATCATACTTTCAGCTATATTTAGAGCAAAGTTTATTGTGATGCTTAATATATCAGTTTACCCAGTTCTCACCAATGAAGGCTCTTTAGGAGAATGATAACTAGATAAATAGTAATAACTGCACTAAATAATATACAGTTGATATTTGCAGAGGTAAACTATATCAGTCTATATCCAGAATTTATATTGAAAGTGTATTCTCTTCAGTCTCTGTCAATTTTCAACAATTGGTGATTAAATCTTTGCAAGAAGTAGTTCTACTAACACATGTTATTAAGATGCTTTTAGGCATGTCAAATACATCTGCAGCCTTTTGAATTAATGGAAATTGGCTCTTTTTATAGGCCTGAAAAGCTAATTGAAGATATTCCTCCCTAGATATATTGGCCATTAGGTGGTGGTGGTGGGTGGTGGTAGTAATAGTCAAAAACTCAGTGTTGGTGTGGTGGCTGACCAGCTCAGTGGTGTGACCAGCTCAGTAGTGGATTATATTAATGTAATCCACTACTGAGCTGTGTGGATCACTGAGCTGCACAGCCACCACCTTGGCCACCCCCTATCATCAGATTTATTGCGATTTACCAACACACTGTGTTATGGCTAATATATCAAAAGAAGGGTGTATGCAATTAGCACTTAAAGCCTATAAGAAAGATCTTTTTTCATCAAAAACTGCAGCTGCTAAAGCTTTTGATGTGCCTCCAAGGATCTTTATCACATGTGTTAATAAAACTACTGCTCACAAAAATTCAACTGCAAATTATCACAAATTGACAGATACTGAAGAATCTACACTTTCAGCATGGATTCTTAATATAGACCAACATAGTTTACCTCCACAAATATCAACAGTATGCTATCTAGTGCAATTGTTGCTTTCTGTGCAGTTATCTTTATCTCAAGAAGCTTCTATTAGAGAGAACTGAGTAAACTAGTTTATCAAGTGCTATAAAGAACTTTGCTCTAAATACAGCTGAAAGTACAATTATCAGCAAGCTAAATGCAAAGATCCAGAGCTTATTAAGAGCTGGTTTACACAGTTTTATAATGCTATTTAGAAGTATGGGATCCTTGAGCAAGATATCTATAATATAGATAAGACTGGCTTTCAAATGTGTGTGATATCAACTGCTAAAGTTGTCTGTGATTCAGAGACAAGAAAAAGTTATGCAAAGACTATATAATCTAGAAACTGCAAATAGGTTACTGCAATTGTAGCAGTAAATACAACTGAATGGGCCTTATCTTTACAGATTATTTTTGCTGCAAAGAACCATTAATCCCAATGATATAAGATTGTCTTAAAGGATTACCAAATCAGCACCAATAAGAATAGCTGGACAAATAATTAATTAGGCCTTAAATAGCTTTAAGAGATGTTTGAAAAGCATACAGCTTCTTGTACTGTTGGGAGATATCACCTCTTGATTCTGGATGATTACAGCAGTTATGCTACAGCAGGATTTAATAAATTCTGCACAGAAAAGAATATTATTCCTTTATATTTACCACCACATTTATTACATCTGCTTTAATTACTTAATATAAGCTGCTTCTTGCCATTGAAGCACCTTTATGGCCAGAAGACTGAGGAGATAATACAGAATAGAATCTATTTAATTAATAAAAAAGACTTCCTCTATATCTATTTTACAGTCCATCAACATGCTTTATCCTTATCAAATATTTAAAGCAGATTTGCAGCAACTGGCCTGGTTTCATTATCACCTGAAAGAGTGCTTTTAAAGCTTTATATCTAATTGAAAACACCAACACCACCTTCTCCAGCACATAGCAATCAATCTTTTAATGGCCCAGATAAAACTCTAGCTAATATATATTAACTGGACCAGCAAAAGAAGCAAATTCAACATCTCTAAAGTCATCAAACAGTGTCTCCTTCCACACTGGAACAGGCAGTTGATAAGGTGATCAAAAATGCAGAGATTATTATGCAGAATGCTATTTTATTGCAGCAAGAAGTTAATCAACTTTATGCAGCAAATCAGTGTCTAAAAAGGAAGCAAGAGGCATCAAGATATTTTATAGCAACTGATAGTAGCTTGACAGGTGCTAAAGAACAGCAAAAAGCTTAAGAGCATAAGAAGCAACTACAGAAATCATCTAAACCACAGACTTAAAGACCACCAAGATACAGTAATTGCAATCAAATAGGCCATAATTAGCTTAAATGCTCTAGTAAATAGTCTCCTTCTCTATATAGTCAAATTCATTAAATTTGGTTGCAAAATGCTTCAAAATTTACAGTTGTGTTGGTGGTTGAATTTTTTTCTCAGGGACTGCACAGCTTGGTGGTCTATACAGCTCAGTGGTGGATTATATTATAGCAAAGCTGATTACTAACCTCTAAAGCCAGCATGGTTGACAGATTATATAATATAGTTGATAAGTAATATAATCAGACATCAAGCAGGCCAGAACACCAAGCAGACCATGTAACCAATATTTATTATATTAAATATCTAGTTATCTCACCACAACACTCTTAAATTGAAGCTATATATACATAAAATAATTGCCTATCTGTTTGGGCAGCTGACCCTAGTATGACCTTGAATATTGCAGTTGCTGCACTGCAGTGGTGTATATTTTTTAGGCTGTTCATCATCTTCTACTACCCTCTCTGCTTGCAGCTCTGCAGCTTGCTGAGCAAGCTGCTGATTTTCTTCAGCAGTCAAAATACCCCCTGTATTAATATAGAATCTAGTTGTCTCTCACTTATGTTTTTGATATTGATTTACTGTATATAGCTGCTTGATTTCATGCTCTAAAAGCACTGCATTATTTATTGCAATTTGGCAGCCCTTAACCACTTGATCAACTGCTTCACTGATTGGGCTAGGAGGACTGTGTGTACACTGTTATTAAAGATTCTTAATAAGCTTTACCTGCTTCTTCAGCTCTCTAGCATTCTTTAGTGTTTCAGCAGTCCAGCTAGATAATTGATTGCTATGAGATGTGCCTGACAAAGTAGATATTTTCAACTGAATATGAAGCTGATCAAGTACTTGCTCTGGTTTATATGGAACCAGGCCTTCTGCAGCAAATCTACTGCATATACTAGATGCTGTCAGTGCATGCAGACACACTTGCTGATAGATTGCAATAAAATCTTTCTTGTCAATATAATTGATGCTGTGCTGCATATAGATCTGTGTTTTCTGCCCATATACATGTTTCAATGGCTCAAAGCAGGCAATATTAAGCAGCTGTAATAGATGTAATAAATATAGTGGAAGATATAGAGGAATGATCATATTCTCAGTGCAGAATTAATTAAATTCAGCAGATGCATGGCTGCTATAGCTATTAAAAATTAGCAGGCAATATCTCTCTGCTGTATAAGCTTTAATATGTTTATTAAAAACATCCTTCAGTCAACACATTTCAAGCTCATCAGTGGTTCAGCTATTTTTACTGGTCTTAATTATTCAGCCCTTTGGTAGTTCTGTATACCAATTAGATTGGTGATTCTGGGCTGCAAAGATAATTATTGAGGGCAGAGCTCAGCCAGCTGAATTAACTTCTTTAATTATAGTCATTTATTTTTAATTTCTTGATTAGATTGCTCTAGATGAGCCTCTCATCTCAGAGCCAGTAACAATCTTTGCAGTTGCTATCAATCTTATTGAAAAGCCAGTCTTATCAAAGTTGTAGATATTCTGTTCAGTGATGCTATATTGCTGTACAATTTTAAGAACATACTGAAACCACTCTCTAATAATCTTTGAATTCTCACATAGAGCCTGTTGATGATCATATCTGCAGTTGTATTTTGATTTGAGCTTATTATGGCAGTTGACAAATTGTTGCATCCATTTCTTGCTAAGAGGGCTTGAGGATTTCAATTGGCTTGATAATAAAAAACTAACTATATCTTGTATAATGCTAATTCTTGGTGGTAGGCCCTGTTGGTCCATGAATAAGATCTATTTTATAAGTGTAGATTCTTCAGTTGCAGTGAGCTTTCAACTATTAGGCTCTGCATCAACACATGCAGAACACCTATATATGTGGTAGGTCAATGTAGATTGCTTCACATTATATACTTTCACAGCCGCTCAAATGCTTTTTATTTGACCTGATTAAATTGCTTTAATGGCAAGCAAGATATAGCCCTCTTGCTGAACTGCTGAATCCACTTGTTTTGCTTGTTTTGGTGGTATATTTGTAGTTGAAGTTGATGAATATATTGTGTTGGTTGGTTATGTGGCCCGCTCGGTGTCCGATTACATTAATGTAATCCACCACCGAGCGGCGCACACCACTGAGTGGTGCAAAGATTCTAGCAGAACACAATGCCACAATGCCGCAAATTCTATTAGGAATCTATCCACAAATGAATATAATAATGATGCTATATACTAGGTAGGCCTATTTACTAGGGCATTAAGTCCTAAGATGATCAATCAGATGGCAGTTACTGCACTGTAGTGGTGCTTGTTTCTTCCACTCTTGCAATTCCCCCTCTAATGCTTGCTCAGCTTCTTGAGCAAGCTGCTGGCCTTGAGCACCTGTTAGAATGCCTCCTAAAGCAATAAAGAATCTAGAGGCTTCTCTCTTTTGCTTTTGATGCTGATTAGCAGCATGAAGCTCTTCTATCTGCTGCTGAAGCATGAGGACTTTATGCATAGTAGATTTGCATGTCTTTGCCAGCTGACTAATTGCTTGATTTAGAGGGCTTTGAGAATGACAGTTAATAAGCTTTTTGATAAGTTGCATCTGCTTTTGTATCTCTGCAGTAGAATGAGGAGTCTTTGCAACCCAGAGACCATGAGAAGAAGAAAGTAGAGTAATTTTTTTAGACTAAATATTGAGTATATCTAGCACACACTGTGGATTAAATAGCACTAAGCCTGTTGCTGCAAATCCACTCTTTATATTGGCTGCTGAAAGTGCTTTTCATGAAGACTGATATAGCAATAAGAAGCCTTGCTTATCAATATAATTGATGCTAAAATATATGCTCTTCTGAACCTG
>Ga0207767_1000534_pt1 | contig 21201 bp, 23 predicted proteins | sample HigsolmetaGSP17D_FD_184845 | JGI IMG/M metagenome (GOLD analysis project Ga0207767, IMG submission 184845) | High solid enriched microbial communities from the Joint BioEnergy Institute, USA - SP1-7-D (SPAdes) | ecosystem: Engineered > Bioreactor > SSF (Solid state fermentation) > Aerobic >... | reverse complement strand
GGGGGGGGGGGGGGGGGGGGGTTGAAATGAAACCGCTCACGGACGAGAATAGTTCCTCGTGCTAGTTGCGGGAGATTGTGGCTAGCTCGATACGTGCTAGGTATGTGAGAATAGGTAGATAAGGATATAGATGAAGATGAAAGAGTCAGGCTATTCGTAACCAGAAAAAGGGTTTGAATTGAATAGAATTGAATGGAGGTATTTTTTAATGAGCAAGATATATAAATGATATATAGAATGGTGGAGGCGGAGAGGGATAATATAATGGAGGTTTAGGTACAGGGTACAGTACATACATGCATACGTACAGGGGAGAAGGGCGTGCTTTTGCATGAGATATAGTCAGATGAAACGGCACCAGATACAAAATATGGCCAAGATAAATACGAACGGCTGGTCTCGAGAATGAGATCCAGTTCAGAAGTGTTCCTTCCAGAACTTAAACTTGACCTCTTTCGTCGAGACCTCCCTGCAGGCGGCCTTGATCTGTCTCGCGGCGACGTTGGGACCGCAGAAGTACACTCCGACCTCGGTGGTCAGCGCCCCCTCGAGGCCGGCTATGTACGTCTGGTTGATGATCCCGTCCCGCATGGCGCCGAAGAGGCGCTTGAAGTCGGGGCGGCCGAAATTGGTACGGCTCTTGAGTTCCGTCAGCGGGTCAACGTCTGTTCCGACGGAGTTGAGGTAGATGTTGGCCGCCGTGTCCTGATCGAGACGCTGTGTCAGGTACGTGTGGATGCGCAGGAACTCAGGGCCGCCCTGGGTCGCAGCCGCGGAGGCGGACTGCGCCTCAAGCGAGGAGAGCAGAGCCTGAAACCATTCGAACGAGGTGGTGTCCTTGCAGATCCAGATGAATTCGACACGGCGCAGTCGCTTCGGTGGGTTGGGGCCCGCACGCAGGTGCCAGATGTTCTTGAGGATGGAGGCCCACGGCGTCACACCGATACCGGTTCCGATCAGCACGGCGATTTCGTTCTCGAAGACATCCTCGGCGGGTGCTCCGTACGGGCCGTCGATGCGAAGTCGAGGCATCTTCTGCCCGTTCTGCAGGGCGATTTCATACATGCCCATGGGATCAAGGGCCTCCAGTTCCTTTGCCTGGGCCGGACCACAACCCAGAGCATCACCAAGTGCGCGAGTGAAGTCCCCGACTTGTCGGACGTGAACACTGATATATGGATCAAAGGGGCAAGAGGTGATGGTAAAGGGATGCCATTGCGTGTTCGAGACCTCCGGGCACTGCAGGAAGAGCCATTGGCCAGCTTTGTACTTCATGCTGGGCTTCCGGAACTGGATCTCCATCGCATCTATTACATCGTCAGAGACAAGAAAAACGAATAGTATGGAATCGTACATACCATACGGATGGCGGATAACCTTAGTTATCACTGTCTCGCGTCTTGCTCGGATCTCGCGATAAATTCTCTCGATCAAGTATATACCACCACCCCAGAGCTCCCATCTCCATCCCTCATAACCAAGGCAATGATCCCAGAACTCCTTCCCAGCGAACGGTGAAAACGGCTGGGGGGTATCCCGTACGAAGCACCCCGTTGCATGAGTGTAGAGAGCCAGCAAGAATGGAATAAACAGGTGATGCGTGTACCAAAAAGTCTCAAACGACTGCTGTCGGATTCTGTGGTGTGCGGTGGTATACATGAGCATCATGCAGAACAACATGACATGACCAGTGATACCTCCGGCCTCCGTATAATGGATCTGGACAGCCTTCACTGGGCGAATCTGCGTCTTCTCGACATTGAAAAAGCTGAGCACAGTTAGAAATATCCAGCTTCGCGAACGACAGCTCGGAACTTACTTGACATAGTGACCAGCCGTATGGACAATGGTGAAGCCAAGCATGGCGTAAGCCACCTGCCGATGGAACCATATGGACTCGTCAAGCGGGAGCCATCTTATCTTCGGTCTGACATATCTCAATAAATTCCTGCACATAGGCAGCAGAATGAGAGCGCCATCGAACGTCAGGGCCAGTCCTGCACCCCGCGAAATCCACACCGAGAATTTCAGCGTATTCAGCCCCGCTAATCTGGGATCATGCGCCTGCTTCCACCTGGATACTGTTAGCCTCGGGGAAAATCGGAAGGTCTTAGAAGGACTTACCATCCGAAGGCGAATAGAGCAATATGCGTGCCACCGAAAAGAAAGTAAAATATAAGTTTTGATGGTGCAAAATAAGACTTCCAATCGTGCGCCATGACAAAGTCTTCAGAAAAAGAAGGAAGAAAGAAAGAAAGAAAGAAAATATGCGATATGGGTATCGTATTACAATAGTGATATTGGATCGTCGACCAGCGATGGAAGAACGTAAATGGAAGGAAAGATGCGCTCTTTTACAGAAGTCTTTGGAGTAAAAAGAATACCAGACTCCCAGAGAGCGACTGATGGCGATGGCCACAGAATGGAAGGGTCTGAGGGCTGTCCAGCAATCCCGACGACTTCCAAGGCCACCAAGCGGAGAGACCGTAGGTATTAAGCAGGAGTACCTGAGACCGGTCCCCGGAGGCAGAGCGCCCCGGTTCTGTCTGACCGCAATTTGCCCCAGTACTCGTGAATCTCGGTTTACTCCGTCAATCCATCAAAATATCAAACGGGAAGGCTCAGGGCCCACGATCTGACCTTCAGCCCCTGGAAGGCCAGGCAGTAACCCGAATCAGTAGCGACCAGGCCCAGATCCGACAATCTGTCCAAATTTTTCCTCTTTCGTCATTCAAACCGTAACGAAAAGGGATTGAAGTCTTAGCGAGAAGGGAGCCAGGGGCACTGTGCGCCTTAGCTCCCAGACAATCTGTTTGAGACTCAGATAGTTCGCGGTGCGACGATGATGGGATAAGAGGTCGTTCCCTCTCTTGGCGGAATTTGAACCCAGATCTGGAATCAATATCATGCGTCTCGTCTTCTGTTGCAAAAGCGTCGCAAGCGACGGTCTCCGACACCCACCGTCAGAGATGGCGGGTTAAGGAGCTGTAAGCGATGCTTGGCAGTGAGACAGGTTCTGTTACCGATGCGGTCGAGATTGCGCTGGAAGATCTGTCGACTGTAGCATCAGAAGAATATTCGCATGTATATACGGATGAGAATATGTAGAGCTGTCGTCTAGGGAAAATAACGTGGGGTTTGCGGCGATGCTTCGTGATAAGTTCGTTGCGTGCTCACTTGCAGGGGTTGCCCATGGCGAGCCGCTCTGCTGGTGCACAAGACCGATAGACCCTTGGCTGGTAGCCTCAGACGGCGTTACTGAATCCTCTCCGGTCTATTTACAAGTGCCGAACAGACGTCTTTTTAATCATGTCAGTGGCAGAAGGCGGTCTACGTTTATGTATTCCGTACCGAGTGTATCCTGCAGAGGTGCACCGAGCCTCCATAGTCTATCACATCGACAGCCAACCACTTTAAGTGATAAAGCTCGGCAGATGCACACTCTTTTGAACCGAGAACCTATCCGACCGCGACTACGCTGATCAAGGCCCATTGAACGTGGCCTTTCTGCGAGGTGATAGCGTACCAAGTCGCTTGCTACTAAGATACTATCAAACCTCGAGAGTCGTCCGATGTCGACTCGAGGTTCTCCAAACTGTATTTCAGGGATCCCGACATCCGATTTCCTCAGCCCTCTGGACTACTCGGTAGATCTGGCATATTCCCTGTAGCGTTCAGACGGACGGACGAACCAACGTCCTCGTCCCCGATGGTGCAGGGGTGACTTAGACCAGGGGATCCTGAAGGAAACCAGAACGAGCTGTCGGATTGGCCAACCAGGGCTAAAAAAAAGGCCGTAGGACTTCAATTAGCGCCTCGCCCCGCGCGACTTGCGAGAAGAAACTTATGTATCTGCAGGGTCCGCATCGACCAGCCTATGGCAGGGATTCTGCAAGCGCTCGTCCATGATCCATCGCACGCTTGTGCCTCGTTGGGCAAGAAACCCCGGAGCAACGACCTCGTCTGTTTCTGCCGATGACAGTCTCCTTGGAATTTATATAGATCATCGACCATGCGCAGGGCTCGAGGCGATCTCGGTCAAAATCAAGTCCAACATACGAGGTGCGGAGTAGTCGGGTTGGAACCATTTTGCACGCGACGTGACGCCACTGCGACCACAAGCTGCAGGCATGCCGGCACATATCACGACACCACGAGCTCGATGCCTCGTAAATCGCGCTGTAGGAAGGTGATCTGCCGTGCAGTGGCGTGATGAGCATGGCCGGCAGTTGTGATCACTGATCACGGCAGAAGGTTTTTCTTTCGCAAGCTGCCTTATCGAGAGCTCTTGTCGTAGAGCGGTGACCATCTCCACCTGATTTACCATACACACCATAGCGTTGATCTGGCAAGTTGACAAGACAGCTGCCCGACCATGTGCCGGAGAGCGTGGTCCCTCGATGGAGCTGTGGAGCACGACCTCAATCGGGATTGAGAACTTCTCCCACTCCGTTCTGTACCCCGTACTCCGTACTGAACATCGACGGCTCCGACATCCTTTTTCGAATATTCCGGAGGCGAGCACTGTAGCATTTCTTCTCGAAAGGGGCCCTCTGTTCATGCGAAAGGGCCGGGCGGTGGGGTTGTCGGCTTGTTTTCTGCATGGAGAGGTCAGCGACTTTTTTAGTACGGAGCAGGGTTTAGTACGGAGCAGGGGATGCGCAGCGCTAACACGCATCTCATGCAGTCGATGCAGCACCGTCACGCCCAGTCCAACACTAACTGCAGCGAATCCGTGTCAACTTCCCCGTCCACCATCGCCATTCGTTGCACCTTGCCTCGACTAAAGCGTCTATTTTAAGGCTGCGGATCGGTCCTCATGCGCCGGGGGGCTTGCCCGTTGCCCACTCGTGAGGGGTCGTCTGCTATTCCGGTTCTCCGTGCAAGAACTCTGCGTAACAAGTAGCCAGCGGCAGTTCCTGGCTGCCGATGAGATCATTCCCGAGGAGGCTGGGTGAACGGATTGGTCGAGAAGCTGGTCGAGGATGGAATTGGGATTTGGAAGGATGCCCATAACTCGTGCGATGCCGCTCGTGCTCTTCGGTATCGTCCCGACCTCTCTTATGAGACATCCTCTATAATACTGAAGGAGCCACTGCTTCATCGACGTATCTGCGACTGTTTTGACGCAAAGACCCTTCGACCCTGCTCGGCTACCGTGTATGTGGTCAAAGCCTACCTCTCTCTATCGGAGTGGATTCGATCCGACTGTTCGGTTTAACGCCTCCTCCTGGCTCCGTGCACTACAGCAACCGAACATCTGGCAACCCCCCATTGCCTTTGTATAATTGACAGTGATTACCCACTGTCTTTACACATCCTCCACGGAGCTGCTCTGCATCTCCGTCGATATCTGGGGAAAGGTTAAGCGCCGCAGTGCGGTAGCTTGCCAACGGTACTCCAAAAGTCTACACCTTGGACAACGACCTCTTTCGCTGGACGAAGAGACCTTCAATTCTACCTCCAATTTTTTTTTTTCGTCTCGTTCTGGTCAACGGGCATACATTCGTTTTTTAATAGCGGAAGAGTTGTCAACATGGGTAGACTCATTAAGAACCACTGGGCACGCTTGGTTGTCCTCACAGCCGCAGCATGTAGGTCCCTTGGTCACTTTATTTGTTAGTCGCGATAATGGTTATTCCCTTTACTAACTTCGTAATCTCAACAAACAGATCAAGTGGCCGCTGGCATCCACGGCTTTTTCTGGCCCAAGGTCTTCTGGGATTTCCTGACGCATAACCTCGACGGGGCCGTCAAACCTGCTCCAGTTCTGCAGATACTCAACGTATTATTTGGCCTCCTGGGCCTTGCGTGGGAATGGCCGTTAAAGCCGATCGCCGGGACCTTTCCTCACCGGAGCATTGAGATTCGGTTGATGGTGTATCCAGTGAGCGCTCTGGTGGCGGCCCTTCTCTATCAAGGGACCAATGCGGCGCTTTATTACATAGTCGGCATGATGGCCTATTTCTGGGCCTACAGTGAGGGCGAGGTAAGTCGTCAAAAATTTTTCCTCCATTGCTGATTGAGAGAATATCGGATCGCAGTGGCTAATATTTCTATACAGAGAGTCTGCGCTGAGCCATGGACGTTGCCGAAGAGACCTAGCCCAGGGAAAGTTTAAGTGTACGGGTTTATAATTAGTTTTCTTTCGTTTCTTATTTGATGTCTTTATGCCTGGAGCATTTGATTCCGCTCTTTCTCTTTCCTAGTGATATATATTGCGTTTAGATATATGCTTTTGAAAAAGCTTTTGACATGAAAAATGTTGGAATTCGGAAAAGAGGAATATATATATGAGACGCCCCATTATGTGGATATATACAAGCTTTTTATGGCTTGAGGGACTTTGTCCGATGTATGACGAGCAATGAATGTCTGTCAAGAGGACCGGGAGTGTTAAATCCTGTCCTTCAATGCCCGCAGGAGTTCCGATAGCAGTACATATACAGCGATGTATTCGTGTCCATATGCGGAGATTGCAATATGTCTTTCTTCTAATGGTCCCTGCGGGTGTGGTATTACTCGACTGCATTTTATATGCGTATATCCCACGTGGACGTAAAAGGCTATCAGCAGTATCTATCCCTATGCGACGATGACTCATGTGTCGGAATTCTTCCCAGCTAAAATCGGAAATGGGAAAAATAATAGACGATAGAATATCGACTGACAGGTCAACCGGCTCATTCCCTGGTTTTAACACCTAGGAAGCCAGGCGCATGATGGCATATTCCAACCCATCTCTTTCCCTTTCATAAACCTTGAAAGCAAAGGGCTTGCGTCGTGCAGAGAAGAGTATCAACTGCATAGAAGGTTTCCTCGTATGGAAGTTTAGGACGAGGGTGGTGGGATTCTGTCCTTCGGTGATGAAACGTCCCGAGCAATTTATATATAATCCAGCATCTATAGGACCTGCTAATTGTATTGACGGCCACCTGAGAAATCACAAGAGCGGCTTTTAATATCCAGAATTTGTTCAGCAAGTTGGCGTTTCATACATATCTATCCATGCACAGTCCTTTTTCCTCTTCACGACAGTATGCATTCGAAGCCAAGTACGAATGCTCAAGACCTCCTTAGTTGAGGTGATAGCAAGAAACTATACATTAACAAATAGATGCGTCTGCAACGCTAATACAACTCTGATCTGTTAATGAAACTGTAAAATAGGTCCTTTTAGATAGAGGTTGATAGGGGTAGTACGGAAAGACCCGGGACTGGGCTCCAAAGCCACCGGTATACCCGTACCAAGGACTTGGACTATTCCGGCTGTGGCAAATTCACAATTAAAGCCCAGAGACCTTTGAATACATTTCTACATATTCTGGAAGCGCCACGGCGTGGAAAGCCTGGCCCTTAGACCTCGACTGGTCTCCGATTTCCCGATATATGCAGCTCCTAGGGCTTAGGGCCACCCCGCAACTGGTCGCCCGGGCCTTGACTGGTTTTGGCTTTAGTTCGTGCCGATCTCCGGCGTTCTGCAGGCCCGCGTCTTCCGCGTGTGCTCGACCTCAACGGCGCGTGCTGCGTACAATCCGGCCCGTGGGAACAACTATCATTATTACATTTTAATCGATGCAGCACAATGAGATTCTAACCTTCTTGAATAATAACACCTTTTTTTGGCAAGTTACGCTGCGCCCAGGTCTATCCCACCCGTTCATTCTGCCGCGTCCTGACAGCGCATTTTGCATTGCAACCACAACCTGCTACTAACTTAGTTCCACCGCCTGGTTGCGGGAGCTGCTGATACAACTCGAGCGCGATTTGTTTTATTTGCACTATTTCACGGAAGAAAGAGCTTGAGACCTCTTACTATTCCTAGTCCCGCAGCAGTTATCCACCGCACGCGGCAGATGATTCCTCCAGCTTCTTCCATTCCCGATCCGGAGCCTGTGGTCGATGTGACCGAGGATGATGTCCCGGTCAATAAGAAGACGAGCTTCAATGGCATACTGAATAAGTATTTGCATCAAACGTCCAAGAGCGAAGGAGCTCGGAATGCAGAAGGGAAATCCCTCAGCACCACCAGCTCCCCCGCAGAGGTATTGAAGCGGAAGCTGGAGCAGTCAGAAGATTCAGATCAGACAGGACGAACAACGTCGCGTTCTCGTCCGACACCACCAACATCAACAACGGCGCGCATCACACGCTCCCGCTCACGAGCATCGACCGAATCGACATTATCCGCCTCCTCTCCGACGAAAAAGAGCCGTCCATCCCGCTCCCTCCGTACCATCGACACATCATCCTCCCCTCCCTCCCTCCTCCGCGACACCATCCCCCCGAACCTGATCCTCCTCTTCGTCGGCGTGAACCCAGGCCTCCTCACCGGCGCAACCGGCTTCGCCTACGCCCACCCCTCGAACCTGTTCTGGAAACTACTCCACTCCTCGGGGATCACCACGGTCCGGCACCCGCCCAGCGACACCTACCGCCTCCCGGAGCTGTACAGCGTCGGGAACACGAACATCGTGGAGCGGCCGACGCGGGACGCGAGCATGCTGAGCAGGGCCGAGATGGACGCGGGGGTGCCCGTGCTGGAGGCCAAGGTCGCGTCGCAGCGGCCCGAGGCCGTCTGTCTGGTCGGGAAGAGCATCTGGGAGGCCGTGTGGCGGGTGCGGAAGGGGCGGGCCATCAAGAAGGAGGAGTTCCACTACGGGTGGCAGGACGAGAGCGAGAATATGGGGGCCGGGAATGGGTGGAAGGGGGCGCGGGTGTTCGTGGCCACGACGACGAGCGGGTTGGCGGCGGGGATGAGTATGGCTGAGAAGGAGGCGATATGGAGTGAGCTGGGGCGGTGGGTGGTGAAAAGGAGAGAGGAGAGGAAGGCAGAAGCAGCAGCTTCTGCTCCTGCTCCTCATGCTCCTGCCCCTGCTGTGGCATCTAATCAGGCTGCTGCTGATACCACGGCGTCGGCGGATAATGCTGTCGAAGTTACCGATAATGCAACCCCTACAGCCCCAGCTTCTGCGGTTTCATGAAGACACGTCTCCTCGAGCAGACTATTAGCTATATATTTCTTGTACAGTATTGTGTATATATGTACTACCTATACCCATTTACATGTACATATCTTTAGGGAGTTAATTTCCTCGTGATTGATATATTCATGCCGCGCGCACCATGCTAACTCTTATCCAAACATATACTTTCTTGATCGAAGATGCGTTCAACCCACTCATCGATACATTTCTACTAAGTAAGACCTAGGCGATAACTACTCATACAAGATCCGCAGTCCACATCCGCATGTCCCCCGCAAGAGTTTCGACCAGGATAATAATAACAGCGATATATAGATACATATATCGAGAAGGAAAATAAGGAAACGAACAAAACCCTGGACCAGCTACACATATGTAACCGCCACACCGCACCCATCAAACTCATCAACAATCCCTCTTCTATCCCTGCCGGACACTGGGTCCGTCGGCAGGGTTCTTGTCTCCCTGCTTTTCCCTTTGCTGCCATAGATATTAGCAAACTGATAGTATCGAACAGGGCAGGGGTGCTAAGTAAGTAGGGTGTAGGTATATACGTACCACATACGGCTGATACTCGCCCCTCTCCAGGATCTTCTGGATACAGGACTCCTCGTTGTAGGTGCCGAATTCGTTCTCCAGACTGCCTCTGCTGGCATGGTCCAGGACGCCCTGGGCGCCGTGACTGTTTGCGGGAAAGACAAGTTGTTAGCTAGCTCTGTATGTATGTTTTATATATTGGACAGGACATTTGTCGTTAGATGTAAGACATACCGATGCGTGACGAAAATCTTCCACCCGTTCAGGATCCGCTGCAGCGGGACGGAGCGGTCCTTGCGCCAGGTGTGGAGGGCGGTAACGTCATCGACGAAGACTATAAAGTCGTCGTGCTGGCCCCTGTAGTAGACCTTCGAGGCAGGGCCGGTTCCGCGAGGCATCGTGTCTGATTTATATACGTCTGCTGCGAAAGCTCTGGGTTGAAGCTGATAATTTGGACGGTAGCTTCTCGGGCTATGGTCGCGTGAGCTGGATGAGATCAGGTGGGAAAGCTGTTCGGGAGAGAGTAAGCTTCGAGGGAGGACGACGTGGAAGTTGATGTAGAGATGCGCTGATACAGGATGGCAATGGGATAAGCCTGTACTGCGCAGACCCGGTCAATTGAGTCCCTCCGGATGAATCGAACCAGAGAGAAGGTGAGAAGGTGAGCATCGCAAGGTTTATGTAGGCCTGCCCCGTCTCTCGCCATGACGGGTTCGACCAACCTGCCCTGTCACTCGAGCGGGCATCGACGTCATCGGGTTCCGCCGCGCTCTCATCATCTGGATCTACAGGGGATTGGCACGCAGGACGACAGCGACACATAAGCCTATCGGGCTCCAGCAGAAGAAAGATGAATTCATGATCCACTACTTCCAGAAATGATGTGCTCCGTTCCCTACCCAGGTACGACGTGCGTAGTCTTCTCGAACCTGGCGGACGCTTGCTCCGCTCCGCCCCGCCTCCGCCATCATGTCCGATTACTTAACATATCAAGACACCAAGCGGAACCTCAACTCCTCCACGCCTTCCCCACCATTTTAGAATGCACGGAGAACCCACAAGAAAGGTCACGAATCATCCAGAATCAGGTGCAGAAGTTCAAGCCTTGGATTGCTGTGAGCTGGCCGCGGATTCCACCCCACTACTTCTAGAACCACGACTTCTTCTAGGAGAGAGCACGCTGAAGAAAGCTATAGACGTGTTCCATCGCTTCTTCAGACTGGGCTTTCCTTCAACCGTGGACCTATCACTCGATGTGCGTGACAGGTCATCCGCACCAGCCATTCGCCTTCTCACACTTTTGAATCTCAGCGTTGATGTCCGTTTCGGGCCTTTCGGCGCATCCGGGGAGCTTTCTGGGGTTCCCTTTTCATCGACAACATCCTCCTTCGGCGGAAGAGCCTCTACAAGAGGAAGAATTGCTTCTTTCTCCTTGTCTTCCCAGTAGTCTTGTTCCTTCATGTCAAGGACGGGGTCTACAGCCCTCGAATTGGTCGTAGTCATGGAGCTTGAACGTCTACTGAATGGTGTGTGGAAACTTATGCGCCTCATGAGAGAACCCGGAGAAGCCCGGAAGAGGTAGTCGCCTTTTGTAAGAGCCATTCCAGGATATGGAAGAACATCTCGAGTGTACACGTCTCCAATACAACGCTCCAACCGGATCCGGTCCTGCCTCCTGGGTGCAAGGATTGTCGTGGAGCGCGTTATTGGTAGAGTCCGCGACCGCTCGATTTCGCCGTCATGGGATTTGTGGCTTTCCTCGACGTGAAGAGGGTAATATGTTCTTTTGATAATTACATGCTCCAAGTTGAGTTTCAAGTTCGGCGCAGTCAGTGAGTTTGCAGATGATCTTCGAACCAGAGGAACAGACTGATGTTTGACGCGATCCAATGGTGCCAAATCTAGAGACGACATAAAATATTTCCTTGGTTCCAGAGATTCTGATGGTAACACGTTTGGCAGTGCGGCCGACGCCTTGAGCAATTCAGTTTTCCATGCTCTCTCTTCGGTTGCGGACGAAGCGCTCAGAATCAACTCGAAGCTGTTGCTGTTTACCTGGAAAGTAATTTTCCAAGAAAAAGGACAATCAGAACAGCAAAGTCCTAATAATTGTAAGCATATTACCAGTAAAAAGCGAATACCCGCACGGCCGTTCTTACCTTTCCCATTGGCCAAGGTATCGATGCTCATATCCAAGACATAAAGACATGCCACGACCTGTAGTTTGCGATAGTCATCACAAGGTCTGGCAAGAACCATGTAGCCATGGAAAAGAGTGCAGACCATATACTCGCCGGTTACCTGCTCAGTCGAGCGATATGCAACATGAAGGACACCGCAGAGGATCATTGGACCTAATTGTCGGTATATGTCGTGAAGAACGTTCTACAAAAATGGAAGTTAAAAGTCTAAAATGGTATCCAGAATCTTGGTCAACTCACCTGTTCAGAGAACTCCAGTTTGTCCTGGAGTGTAATTGTTTTCTGGATCCGATCCCTGTTGAGGGGATTCCCAGTAGCACAATTAATGCGTGATATTAGCAGTCGCATATTCTCCAAAATCTGGTTGATTTCACCATGAGCTGATGGGCAGTCGCTAGCGGGCGTGTACTTAAGCAGGTCGTGAAGTAGAAGAGGGTATTTGCACACCCGCTGAATTGGCTGGAAACCGAGTCAGCCGACGGTCTCCAGACCACTGAGTCAGGCAGTCCGAACCTTTATGAGGAGATCATTTAAGGTCATAGACTTGTTCTCGTCTTGCTTCCTGCTGTCCCTAGAGGCTATAGATTTCGACAAAGCTTCTATGCCTTGATCGAATACGGTCCAAGTGGAAACCGAGCGGCGTAGAATGGATATATCTTGGGCCAACAATTCGTATTTACTACAGAAGTCTTCGTAGGCAATGAAACCCCTAGACTGCAGTAGAGACCGTTAGCCTGATGAAGAAGAAAGGAAGATCACCAGTTTTCTTTACCAGCTCGTCGAGTTCACGCGCAACTTCCAGTGCCTCTAAAGGCTCCGCAGCCACCGCCTTGATTCGGGAATCAACTGAGGCTTTCAGGTTACGTGTTCGCAATGATCTATTCGTCGATTTCTTGAAACGTGAAAGATCCATGCTGCTCCACCTCTCCTGTAGTCCCCGAAAAAGCAGGCTGGATACCTCTGCCTCCGGAATTTCTGCAGACTTTGGCGTCACAACTCGAAGTCGTGCCAAAAAATCTTCATGCATTCCCCGGATTTGCTGTACATTTCGGTAGATTGCGGGTCTCGTTCTCAGAATTATGGATAAAATCTAACAGGCCGCAGATAAGTCAGTAGGAGCATACAATCGAGGAGGAAATACAACGTACATCGGTAAGTGCCTTCAGGCCGGTGACGTAGTCCGCCTCGGACGTAAATATCTCGTTGAGCACTTGACGTCTCTTGACAGCGCGAGTTTGTGTTGCATCATCAATAGACGCGATCGATGCTAGCCTCATACTGTCCATCGACATCCGCGTCTCCGAGTTTGATCGAGCGCTGCTTCGGCATCCGCTTTGATGGGTGCTGCTCTGGGTGGTTGCCCTCGACCTCGTAGCAACACTCTGGCTGGTGATACTTAGGGACGCGGTCTTGACAGTTTCCAGGACGGATGATCCAGACATCTGTTCCCATTGCTGCTCTTGCAGGTTAGGAAATGGAATCAAACCTGAATCGATGCCACTCTGTGGTTCATCAAACCAGCCTTCGACATATCTTTCAGGGGGGGCGAGGGTAGTGTGCTTTTTCGATCGAAAACTGTCAACCCACTTCTTGAAAGGATAACTAGATGTTTTCCCAGGGGACGCTGTGATGCCTTCTGCCTCGAGATTATTGTGCTGTGAAACAGGATGGTCCACTGCAGGAGCAGGACTCCCGTCTCTGTCCTCCCCGAGAGGATCCATAGCGATCCTGGTGTTGATCACTTCTGTGAAGAGCCATGGCAAAAGATGAAAAGGGAATCACTGCGGGAGTGCCTATGATGTCGTGCGCTCTGCGACTCTCGGCGCAAGCTGACTGTGTTTAGGGAAATAGCAGCAAACTGTATAGTTCGATATGCGGAAGTCGCGACAGACACAAGAAATGAATATGAACTGTAAACGACTTTCCTATCTAAATAAGACAACAGGATACTGAAAGGAATCACAAAGAAATAAATAAAACAAAGAAAATACAGAGATATATGGCCGAATTCAGGGCGCAAGCCCGCCCTCGTTCCCCTCGGGCCAAAAGCGGAAGCATGTGGCACGTGTACGTCATTTCTGTGAGTACTGCTGGAATCGCATATAAACACATAAACCTGAAGGCAAAATTGATGCTCATCGCGTATTACAGCAGCATCGCGGGCAAATAGCGAAGGCTAAGGGGCTATCGTTGCTTTCTAGAGCAGAGAGACGGTGGGCCGCGTTGAGGGCGTCGGTATCGCTGCCAAGCATATCAATCTAGCCGGATCTCCCCAGATTTAGCAGACCCCGCCGAGCCACTGGAGATCTTCCTAACAGCCGAGTCCAACAACAACAACAACAACGCCCCTTACTTCTTTATAATGATTTGTGATTACAGACTGTCTTGGTATGGGCATTCCCATGGATGATAACATTAACGCACCTACTGTACCCTCCGGTCCCAGGACCGGGAGGGCCGCCCCAGATCTGTCGAAACTCTCCTTAGACGGCCTCAGAGAGGAGAAGTTGCGTATCGAAGCGGAACTATCGGCTCTTAGCAGTGTTCTAACCTCGGTTTGTCCACAATCTTTCTGCTTTGATGCCTTTTGGGAGAAAATGGAAGCTTGTACTGACTTCCTATTCCAGCATGGGGTAGACATGAATACGCCCTTAACGATTGACGGGTTTCCGCGCGACGACATCGATGTTGCTCAAAGTACGTCTCCGATTTTCAGTCGATAGATGGGATAGATTGTTTACTTAATTTTTGGCAAGTACGGATCACTCGGGCACGAATAATACACCTTCGAACCGATCACAAAGAGGTCATGAAATGGATAGAACAACGCGTCCACGAGACCTTTGCCAAGCTCCAACAGAACCAGGATGCTTCAGCTGCTGCGGATACTACAACCACATCTACGTCCCAGCCAGCAGTTGCCGGCGAGAGATCTACGTCAGAGGCTCCACCTCCGTCAGAAGCTACAGTGGTGGAGACACCGTTTGCGAAGGTCAATAGCGTTGTTGCCGGAAGCCCAGCCGATCAAGCCGGCTTGAGAGCTGGTGACACCATCCGAAGCTTTGGAGGCATAAACTGGATGAATCACGAGCGCCTCACAAAGGTGGCCGAGGTTGTCCAACAGAATGAAGGCGTAGGTCACTCTGCTCCTGCATGATTTGTTCCACCTTTTCTAATCAGCATCCAGCGCCCCGTGGTAGTCAAGGTCGTCCGGAAGAATGATTCTGGCCAAGGGACTGCTGAGTTGACTCTCGGACTCGTCCCACGGCGCGACTGGGGTGGCCGTGGCCTGCTGGGCTGTCACCTCGTTCCCTTGTGACAAAGCTCTATGTTAAGTGCCTTGCAATGAAGCTTCTAGGCTGCGACACCAGACGCGACTCAGTGCTTATCTATTTAAAAGTTCACTGGATTTTTTATTATTATGAAAGTCATGTCATGGAGTTCAAAATGGTCCAGGTATCAGGATCATGCGTGGTTCGGGCTTATGTATCACGGAGGGATTTGAGGATCTCTGGGAGGCTATGCGCGATTACAGTGTAAAATTCAACCTGCATATCAATCAAGAAAGAGGCGTTTGACGGTAGTTCTCGAGCGTGTAGAACTCTGCAAAGTGTGCTGTAGGCAAGGCAGCCGGTTGTTCATCTGCTGCCTACACATCGCCCGCAGGCACCCTCAGGCGCTTCAGGCACTCCAGAGGGGCAAAATTCTAGTCACGTGATCAGTGGTCTCCCGACCCGCTAGTTTGTTGTCACCGACCTGCTCAAAAATTCCATCGCCAGCCCAACATCGCCTGGAATTCTTCCCAGCAGCCGTTGCGCTCGCAAGTTACGTGGAACCCAACCCTCCTTGACCCTTCAGACATCTCCGTCACGCGTGCGCTGTGAATTTCTCATCCGGATCTCTTCGTTGGCGATATTTTTTCCTTCATAACGTCACATAACCACCATGGCTGAAGGCGCGCAGGCCCCACCAACCTTCAAACTCGTCCTTGTCGGCGATGGTGGTACTGGAAAGGCAAGTAAAATGGATTCCCCAGTGTTTTATTGCTTTCAAACGATTACCCACAAATGCCGACAACTATCGCCTGATCTGTCGGCTTCCCCTCCACGTAATCAAGAAATCGCTCTATCGATCGCCATCCCTTGTCAGCAAGATCATATTATTAACGCATGACCATCAACAGACCACCTTCGTCAAGCGCCACCTGACTGGCGAGTTTGAGAAGAAATATATCGCGACTCTCGGTGTTGAGGTGCACCCTCTCACCTTCGCCACTGTACGTCCCGCTCACAACCCCCTTCCGTTGTTCAGCTTGACTAACTCGGTATTAGAACCTGGGTATGATCCAGTTTGACGTTTGGGATACCGCCGGTCAGGAGAAGTTCGGAGGTCTCAGAGATGGATACTACATCAACGGCCAGTGCGGTATCATCATGTTCGATGTTACCTCTCGTATCACCTACAAGAACGTCCCGAACTGGCACCGTACGTCTCCTACAGCTGACTCTCAAATTAAACAGCGCGCTGACATACTCCATAGGTGACCTTGTCCGTGTCTGTGAGAACATCCCGATCGTGCTGTGCGGTAACAAGGTCGATGTCAAGGAGCGCAAGGTGAAGGCCAAGACCATCACCTTCCACCGCAAGAAGAACCTCCAGTATTACGATATCTCGGCCAAGTCCAACTACAACTTCGAGAAGCCCTTCCTTTGGCTCGCGAGAAAGCTCGTCGGCAACCCCTCACTGGTGCGTATTCTCGATAGCGTGCATCTTTATGTACCTTGGTAGCTAACACTGGTTTAGGAGTTTGTTGCCGCTCCCGCTCTCGCTCCTCCTGAGGTGCAGGTCAACCCTGAGCTTCTTCAGCAGTACCAGAAGGAAATGGAAGACGCTGCTCAGATGCCGCTGCCTGACGAGGAGGATGCAGACCTGTAAGCGTTTCAGTCGGGGGGTAGTTGAGCTTAGGATTTGGGCGTAGCCCTACCTACGTCAAGTCCAGAGCCTATGAGATCCATCACGGATGAGAAAATGATAATACAAATGATAACAATATGGGGGATTGGCTTGGGGAACGGCCGGACATGATGCATTTTTCGATTTTACTAGTAGCCTAGACTTTATCCTCTCTATCTTGGAACGAGAACATCCTCACGCCAATTCCAAGCTAAACTTATCAATCTGGAACATGATTTCAATTGGCATCCATGCTTCTCTTTCATGTGACATTATGCTATGTTAGTCATGACAGGGAAAGTTTGAGGTGGAAACACCGATGCTTCATCTTAGTGGTCTCCGTTCCGCAAATGATGAGAGAATGCAAATGACTTCCAAGGTTGCTTGCAAAATCAATGGTTTTTGTCTCATGAACAAGAAACTTTGATGTAAACATACGCAGGTGGCCTCGGAGAAGACAGTTCTCCCAGCAACAACCCTGATCCTTGTGGCGTAACCGAGAAGGCGAAAACTTGTATGTGTATACATGTAGATCCATCCCAGCTCAAAGTCCGAGACCACATAATCCAGAACTATCAGTCCGAACTGCTCCGTTCTTGGGAATCCTGAGCAAACAAAATGGAACTGGATTGTCTGTTATGTAGTAAATTCTGCTATCAGTGCCCATCTGTGTTGAGCGGATTTTCACAGCTGATTATCTGGCGCGCAGATGGGACTGTATACAGATTATGATAATTAGTTACCTTAAGTCGTCTGACAAATCAAGCTTCAGTGTCTCTCTAAAGAACTCTTGACCTAGAATGCTTCTAGTCAGTTCTTGCCCTTGCCTAGATAAGGCTACTGATTGCCTACAGATCTAATTGCCATGTTGAAACCGTCAGACATTCTCTTTGCTCCCGTATCGATTGTTCGCGCTATCCCATTTCTTTCCCTAAGAATATTCCCAGTCTTTGTTCTCCCAGGATCTGGCAAAGACAAGATGCGACTCCTTGAATAAGAAGCAAGCTTACTGTTTCACAGACTCACTGATCACAGACCAGACTCGCGGGTCATTGGGCTTCTCACAAGGTCTATGAGGGTTTGCCAAATTTCTTGCAAGAACAGCTGTCTTTCTGCAAGAATCGTGTGGCTCACCTCCCATGATTGCAAAGCTTTGAATATACTTAGCGAGGGATATTTAAGCACCCAGGAGATTCCCTTGGATCTCTTTCCGTAGACGGATATCTATACTCACAGACAACAGTTCCCCGAGCGACTTCTTTTTTATCCAACTGCTAGCTTATATGAAGAAATTCCAACCTCATCACCGTTTCCAAGATGCATTCGTTCCTATCATCTTTTTAACTGACTAAACCCAGAGAGTCTTTCTGTTGGAGTATATATAAGGCCGAAAACTTTCGTGCAAGACAAGCTGGTAACATTGCCTTCTTGTTCAACACTTTTTTAATCACCTATTTACAACTCACAATCCTTACAACACGGCTATATTTATGAACAAACAGCACGTCTTTAACATTTCGAAATTCTCACTGGTGGAGCACATCTACATAAAAAGAACGGCGTTGCCAAGATTTCGAGATCGATCTTTAATGGGGCTACAGTAATAGTCACATCAACCGCGATTGCATTCATTTCCTGGGCGAGACGATACCTAAATTTCACAGAATCGTCCGGTCATCGTGTCATCTCGCAGCGATTATGATATGGACCAGCATACATCTATGAGCTTGGGTTGCCTTTTCAGATGACCCCCACGCGTCCTAAAAGGATCCATTCAACAGACGAAAATGAGGTTTTAACCGCAAACGGAAACATCCGATTGGACCGAGATGTAGCCAGCGAAAGGAGTAGATGATTTTGATATCAACCGCAGAGAACTGCGAAAGAAAAACGACGTTCTTGTCGAGAAACGACCTCAGATAGGCAGGCGTTGTGTTCTATATGTTGGATCAAGATCTCATCCATACTTGGTGGAATTCCGGGGTCATTTCGAGATCAAGCTCTCATGGGACCTGCTCTAAATAAAGGCACAGTTTTCGGGATAGTTTGATCGCTTGTATCTGACGCTGGGTTAACTCAGACTGCCAGGACTGTACAAGAAGATTAATTCGATATCAATAGATAGCTACCCGGTGTATCCATCATTTCTAAGCGTACAGATGCGTGCTTCCTGGTGGCAGTTCTGTCCAGATGGGGACGGCTCGGCAAGGACTACCCTTTGGCATGGGAAACCGATGAGGCTATGGCCAAATAGTGCTCTTACTTCATACATCTCTCCAGGAGAGAACTCATACCAAATCAAATTCCATGGATTCCGCGCAGCGCCGTTCCTATTTTAAGCGATGGTAACCGCAAAGAATAGCCCCTACAGGTTCGACAAGACGTCTACCTGAACTTCGTCATGCTCGTCTCCAGAGAATTTCGAAGACGGACGCAGCCTGTCGGCAGGAAAGCAAAAAAATAACGACAAAGGATAGCTGGGTATATATTAATCTTCCAGCTCAAGGATGCCAATATCAACGTTGAAAGCGCGCGTCGAATGCGCTTTGAAGCCTCGGGGTCTAATAATAACTCTACAAAAGCAACAACACCATTTATAGCCATTGTTACGCAATACAATGCCCCGACTGTCAGGTCTTAATTAATCACAAGAGATCATGAAGAAATCACATTGTCAGTACTTTGTGTGTGAGCCAGACTGGCTTTCCTGTCACCGCCGGTATATCACTCCAGTAATGCCAGACAAAAAAAATCCACTGTGTGAGCAAGCTCTGACTGTATATACCGTGACGGGCATGCTGAGGTACTGAGTCAGAGCTGCAATGACAGGTATAAGTATCTTTTCGAATCCTTTATCGTTTGGTTCGTCTCCCTTCCTCACCATCATCACGAAACAACCATCTAACCTCAATCTCTCTTAATAAACATCGAGAAGAGCCTTGACTATCAAAGATCCTCCGAGCATTTCCATCTTCGATCAAGATCGTAGTTCGTTTCTAAACGCCTATAGAGAATGGATGACAACAGTTTCCGCGAGAATATCCCACGGCCCCCGTTCCCTTAGACGGCGATGATGTCGAGGACTTGGACGCCGGAAATAAGCCCGCACCGCAGAACTCTCGAGCACAAAGTGGCATTGTGGTCTTCCATAGCAGTGCTTTGCCAGATGAGGAGCCTATCTGCAGAAGAACGAGCCACCGAGGAACGCCTGAGGATGCGGGTATATACTACTGGAATTTTCATTTCCCGGCGCTATCCGGTCCATCTGAGGACCTTCCTGAAAAACTTGGACCGCGATCTTCCCGGGCCGCCAGGCGACTTCCTGGACCCGATGGAACTCGTCTACCGTCTCCGGTGGAAGAATAGCCGCCGCCGGCTGCTGTATAATCCCTGGAGGATGTCGTCCATTCGTCGAGTCAGGAGGGTCTGTGAGATGCCAGGTATCTTCCAGCAGACGGTGCCCGAGTTCATCATTGCGGCCCTCCTGAGAGACATAGACATTGGCTTCTTCGGCGGGGCGCTGCGAAACCGGGTGTCACCCACCAATTTCGACGTGAAGGGGCCACATGGTGTGCATACCCGCCTGAGGACGCAGCATTGCGGGCCGCGATTGCGGTGGGTGGACACCTTCGCGACGTCAGCGGACGAGATCCGCACCGAGTCAAGGTCATCGTGGCCGCCCTTCGCGCGCTCAGCATTGTCTTGCTGGGAGAATATTGCGGTTGGCCGACCCCGTCGACCGCGCTTCGATGACCCTCGGCATCCCCTGTATTCCATATTTGGTACGGTGCAACTGGCCCTGCACACTGGGGGTTTCGATATCTTTTTGGGCGCGACTCCCATGTGGTGAACATGGAGGATCCGGCCAAATGATGCTGGTCGTTCCTTTGGTTGCTCTTCCAGTGAAAGGATGGGTCAACAGAGGCGATTTGACGGAGATATGAAAGGGAGGAAGGGAGGGAGGAAGAGCGCGAAAGTGGGAAAGGGGGGGGAGCGGGGGAAGTGCTGTATGTACATAGAGTATCCTAATTATGCAGCTGAATGAACCAAACATTTTTTGTGTGAGCACCCTTTTTCCTTTTTTGTTTTCCAAATGTGACCACTTTACCTAGGCACAAAAAGTCCCCAGAGCTTCCTGTTCAGCGTATCCACTCCAAGCAAGCATTGGAGACACAATCAAAGTTATGCAAGAGTTCGGACATGACAACAGAATATCATCTTAAGATAATTATGATTCAATATCATCAAGAACATCGATTGCTCAAATCTATCTAGTACCTAGCAAGGAGTTTGTGGGGATTAAGGACGCTGAAAGCTGTGTAGATACTCCAGTCTCCACAGCAGTCCGTGCACATAATCACCAAACCCAATGGGGTACAGTACATAACGTAATCCACAAGCGAGCCGCGCACCTCCTACGCGTTCTCTCATACTCAGTTAGTTGAATCTATTCAAACCACCACTATACCACCAAAAATGCCTCCTAAGTCAAAAAATTCTATTGAACAAGAAGGAAGGATCTT
>Ga0207767_1000523_pt1 | contig 21511 bp, 30 predicted proteins | sample HigsolmetaGSP17D_FD_184845 | JGI IMG/M metagenome (GOLD analysis project Ga0207767, IMG submission 184845) | High solid enriched microbial communities from the Joint BioEnergy Institute, USA - SP1-7-D (SPAdes) | ecosystem: Engineered > Bioreactor > SSF (Solid state fermentation) > Aerobic >... | reverse complement strand
ACATGCCAGTCTGCCTGGATTGATGAGTTCGTTTGGATCATTCTGGGTGTTTGGATCATGGAGCTTTGTTGGATCATAGGGCTTCGTTGGATCAGGATGGGGGGGTTTTGATCCATTATCACGTGCTCCCTGCATACCCCTCCTTTATGCCAACTCCGGCTATAACAGTCAACGACCTTGAACGTGGTTTTTCTTTCTTTCCTAATTGATTTTTGACATCCAAGTACATACATACAACTTTTTACCGAGCGAAAGCACTGAAGTTGAACCTTGTGCAAGAATAGATAGATCATTGCTGTTTGTTGAAGCAGCTACACACAGTCTAATTGAGATGGGAACTTAGGGTCTGAATCTGTTGGGGGTCTATGTTCGCAGCATGACATGACATGTGGAGAATTCTATAGCCAAAAGCTTTAAATGGACTAGAGATAGTACAGCAAATATTGTATCATCAACCACAGATCGGGAAAACTAGACAAAGAGCGATCAGGTAACAAGAAAGCAAAGAAAAAAAGACAGAGAGAGGTAAACACTGTAATGAAAGTGTCTCCTCAGAATGTAGGGTATCAGAATTGGAATACATGGCCAATCTGGGAAATGCTAATGTATGCCGTGTGAGAGTAAGAGCGTCAGAAGAAGTATGCACATGACTAGAATGAAATAAGAGGAGGACTAGAAACTAGGGGATAGATGAAAGCCACAAAACTGGATTGACGAGGATAAACTAAATCAAAAAGCCCAAGAAAGATACATCACACAGTCATTGGACTTAGAGCAACGCTCGGTTTGTGGTACAGGACAAAATGGGGCCAGCTTGATGGCACATCCTTGGACCTTCGAGTGGTCTGTTGAGAAACACTAGCGACGTGATCTCTTCGACTTTTTTTCCCTCATTAGCCTTTCTGTGGCAAGCCATTGTGCTTAGGCAAAAAGTAACTAACCATTGAGAACTTCTCGTGGTCACCCGCTTGCCTCGTAAACCTATCTGCAGCAGCATATGCGTTTTCGGCTGCTTTTTTGTGGCCCTCATAAAAATCTTTCGTTCTACGACCGATGTGGTCTTGATTGAAGGTTTCTCGAGCGGACGCTTCTCTATTTCATCTGTTAGTTTAGAAGAAGCAGACAGGATACAGCAATCTTCACTCTGAAAAGTGCGTGACAGCGTCGTTGGCTAGCCGGGCCAATTCACGGTGCTTTCTCCTGTCAGAAGGATTCGGGATCCCCGACATTGGAGGGTCGAATTCGGATAGACAATCGTTGTAGGTCTTTGCAGCATTTGCCGCCTTCTGGGCGGACTCTTTATACTCCTTGTACTGACGGCCCATGGGGCTATCGTCTGGAAACATCTCGGAGCGTGTGCTGTCGTAGCCGCTGCTGTTATGGGCGATCATGCTGGATGTCATGGGGTTTGGAGGAAATTGGCCATATGGATTCGGTTCCCACCCTTCTACCCGTCGCGAGGTTTCCCTGCCTCGTGGTGTCCGTGGTGGATAAGTAGATCTTCGGGGTAACTGCTCAGCTGCATATCTCGGGTCTTTCTTTCCCCCTCCAGCGGGAAGGACAGTATGGAGTTCCGACATTTTCGCTGAGAAATGTAATGATCCGAGTTATCGAGTTATCAGGACGAGACGATGGGAGAGACAAGCGATTGTCTGGAAACGGGACAGCAGTTTAGTAGACAGGAAAAAAATAACTGAAAGGAATAGATGCAGTGAAGACTCAGACAGAGGAATTGTTAATATTCACACAAGGGCCCGATATTCACCAAGGCAACATTAACCTATCTTCGAGCGCTGCCGGAAAATGCCTAACCTGTAGCGCTTAGAGAGAGCTAGGGCGATTCACTCATTGGGATTTCATAGTCCCTATAACGAGTTATATAGTGTTCGAGATAGAAATGGAGGGGCCAAGAATAGAGCGATGCTTAAGGCTTTCGAAGGCAATTAGACGCTCTTGTTATTTCGAAGAACCGATGTATCTGCGACAGTGCGAAAATCGGTTCGGAAGGTCTCAAGTACAGTGAATCCAAGTTCATTGACTGGATTTAGTTCTCGCTGCTATGCATTGAGGGCTTAATCCGACAAGAAGTCCTGGCTAGGAAGTTGTATAAAGCTGAAAGAGACTTTGCCTCGAATACCCAAGTCATTATTAGAGCACGAATCGCGAGAATGTATGTCCGAACAAGAACTGGTTTCTGGTGTGTGTGCATGCAGCGGTGCGTATGTAGACATGTACAGCTCCCAGAATACCCTCGACCTTAAACCGGGGTGCGTTGCAACAGAGAGCTACCTGAAAGTTCTTGTGCTCTGATGCTGCTTGCATTCCTGTCCAGAATTAGCATGTGTAGGGCATTCCAGGAGTATCAATCACCACTCAGTCCAAAATCTTAGCAGAAAACTGGTTAAGGGATTGCACAGATTGAAACAGCCTCGGCGCTTGGAGAAGCCATTAGTCTTCTTAAGTGCTGGTAGTGGTGTTTCGGATCCAACTGAAGCTGGTCGATAAGTCATATCTTTGGGTTAATTAGATAATTTACCCTGATCTACATGAGTACAAAGTCCGGTATTCACATGATGTGACTGGACAGTGCCCAGGGCGCCCAGGGTCGTCCCGTGCCGCCAACCACAATAACAGACCATCAACCTTGCGTCGCTGCTACTGATTTCCAGGCCTGATGCCTTTGTATCATCATCACTCATCATCACTGAAATGCGCCATCCTCCTAACTGATCTTCAAAATGGACTTGCAAGTTCAGCCGTTGTCAACAATCTCTCTTGCTTCTTTGCCCATTGAGTGCAGGCAAGCTATCTTGGCCCAGGTGTCCGATATCCCATCACTTCAAGCGGCCATCCTTTCCCACTCCTCCTTCTATCAAGCTTTCTGCAATCGGAAGAGTTTTATTATAGAAAGAGTCTTGTCTAATATTGTCTCTTATGAGTTGCTTCCGGAAGCTCTTTCTGTGCTCGACTCCTCGCGGATAGAGCCGTGGACACGAGAAAAGGTCCATGATATCCTGGCACGCCACAGCAGTCATCAGATCCCTCCCTCTTTTCAATTCACCATCAAGGATGCCCTCTGGATCCAAGACTTTCACCGCACTGTCGAATTCTTCGCGACTGACTTTGCAACAACTGCGCTATCGCGGCACCCTTTAACCGGGTTTGCCGAAATACCCTCTTCTCCTCTGTCTTCTGGTGAATGGCGCCGTATTGCCAGCAGCTTCTACAGATTTGAATTATGCACAAATCTCTTTCGAGAACGAGATCACCCGAGACGAAAAGTCAAAGATTCCAAAGACTTTGACATTGATGAGCAATGGCATATATTCTACAAACGATATTCTGTCTGGGAGATCGAACAGCTAGCTTGTGTTGGAGAGTATCTGTATCGTGAATTATCCAGACGTGGGTGTCCCAGTGCTGTATATTCATAACATGGCGTGGCCTTGTTCGCTGATAGCTGTTTTCCAGCTTTCAATGAAGTGGCCGCACATGATGTGAAATGGGGTGCTCATCAAGTCCCCTACGCAGATACAGAGGCTTGGGAGGGTAGGCATTGCTTTGAGAAGAACCATTTTGTCAGTGTTCCAGTCTGCCTTATTCCTTCAGTGGTAAATTAATATTCCTCCCAGCTGGATTGCGGTCTAGTATTTCTTCACAGAGTCATCACGGCAGAAACTTATGACGATCGTTATCGATTGCTGCAGTCAAGATATGGCTCGGTAACCTGGTCCCTTCCAAACAATTTGCATTTCTTAAATTCAGACGACGAGGACAACCAAGTCTTGCTTGAAGATTACAGCAGTGATGACCTTGCCGCTGCGCTCGGGACCCCTTTCATCGAGGACCTGGACCCCGGACCCGTCGAGGCATGGCGGTGGACACACTCACAATTAACGTGCGCATATTTCATCTCCAGCCTCTATCACGCAAATCTCCGCAAAAGGGGATATGTTATGTGGGACTATTCTCGGCTTGTAAACTGGGGCTTCTTCGGCTCCGTATGGGAAATCCCCTGTGAACTCGATTTCACAGAGCTGGAACGTCGAAAACAAGCCATGGAGAAGTCATGGGCTCAAAGAAAGCGGCTCTACAAAAGAGGGGCAGAGGGATGGTGGAGCGAGGATGATGACACCAGGCTCACCTGGACTAAGATTGAATGGTCGTCGGACGATGAAGAGTATACACTGCACAAACAGGAGGACGACACAGGACGAAGATCTCCGTGACCAAGGAACGTTCAAATTTTACGGATCCTCCATAAAGGTCGTTGCGTCTGTTCGAGTTAGATTTCATATTCTTGCTTCCCGGTCTATGCTTACCTCTGGTTTCGGGGCTTTCTGATTATGTGTAAATACCCCTGTACTTGCGGACTCCCTTTTTTTTCTCCAAATATCAATAACGGCTCTACAAACACGACAAGCAGCTGCCATCATTCAAGTACTCAGAGCGCATCCTGCACAGCAACGTAGATTGTGAGATGGCGCAAAATATGTACGGAAGCTATGGATATACCTCTCTAAGAGACAGACACTGCTTCAGCTTATGTATGAAACTTGGTTCCGATTTCATCGGTAGGTAACGTGCTAGTTGCTCAGGTGCCTAAGTAGATAAGCACTGTACTACCAAGGTAGACTAAGTGGTTAGTACCCCCTGCGCAGAATTAGGTATGTAGAAACCCACCTAGGTCGGTTATAGGTAGGTGCCTAGGTACATGTACATACTTCTCCATACCTCCATAACTTCATTTCAAATGCAGTTGCTTTTTTTTTGCGTAAGAGGGGTTTATAAAATATTGCACATGGAATGCAGACGGGGCAGTTTATTTACGGAACTTGCAGACCTGATTGTTGAGACTTTCCAGCCTTCCAGGCTTATCATTTTTATGTATCAGAGAGAGTACTCTATTCCTCCCTTCTTGGAATCTTGTCAACTGCTGAACTTTACTATATGTACTGTACATGTACTGTGCATATCTGAAGGTGGGGGGGATTAATTTCTTATTTGGACCTAGGAATTGCGTGTGTAGTACAGAGTCGTAGAAGTCGTGCGGGGACATGCAATCAAGATTACGATTATTATTATTATTATTATTATTATTATTATTATTATTATTATTATTATTATCATTATTATTCTTATACGACTGATCGGCAGCTGATGGTGGCGCGTATGTGCCTAGCCATAGAAACCCAAGAGATAACCAGATAGTGCAGTGGAGGCTCTGTTCCAGATCATCGATGATATCACTTATCATATGGATCTGGGAGAGCAGGAGATCTAGATCTATGGTAGGCACCTGCGTTTCTCGGCCAGCCTTGTGGCCGATGCATGAAGAGGTGGTACAGAGTACCCCGCACTCTGCATTAGCTGCACAGACCGCTCAGATAAAGCTTACCAAGACCAATTCCAGTAGTGTTATTATTGTTATTATCATTATCATTATCATTATTCCTCTGCATGACTGGGGTATAAATGGGGGGTAGAATGGCAGCCCCCGGCCAGCAGGTTGCTGTCTATCGTACTCGTACCTACGTCTGGCCGTGCAGTGGGAACTGGAGATGCCTCGGTTCTACAGAGCTTTCCGGATCCGTCCAGAAGATGACGCTCGCAGTTTGTCCGTCTGAACTCGACATCACCATCGTCGAAAGAGGCGGAAGAGGCAGACCGGTCTGCCTTCTCTTCCCGAGCCCTGGGCCCCGCAGGGTGTGGCGGCTATCGTCGCAACTTGGAGGCCACAGGTGTGGCGGCGTCGCTCGAGGGCCTGGTGGGCCGTGTGGGGAGCGGTGACGCCGCGGCCAGTGAGTGCTCAACGTTGTGGCTCGACCCCAGCAACGACATGGCAGGCCTGCGGTTTGAGTGGAGGGCTTTTTTCGAGTGAGTAATATTGGAAACAAGCGGACCTGGAACGGGTGGGAAAGAAAGACGCAAAAATTCGCTTTGTCTTTCCCGGAAGGTGGCCGACAAGGAATGATGCCTGTGGCAGGCAGGCAACCTTGCACGGTCTGCATGCAGACGGTTCGATGATAACCTTGCGGAGACCCAGACACGTCTAGCAGCCATACAGGGTGGTACAAGCAGGAACATGCCGATACAGAGGGCCAGGTCACCGGCTGCAAGGACCTGAGTGAGTCGGGGACATCCACGGGTCCTTCGAGCACGTCAGTAGCAGAACCTGCAATCCTGCACTGCCACGTGAGAGGTTTGATTTTTCTGTCTTTTCTTGACCTTGTTCCGCTGGCCGTGGCTGGGCCACGGTCTGGCCTGCAGCCGCCTGTCGAGGTACCTACGTTGCCCCAGTCGAGAGGACCGACACAGCGGCCGGCGCTGGAGGTGAAAACCTTAGCATCCGCCGAGGCTTTTTTTTTAATCTATCCTACGTGTCAGGAGCATCGCGGTGTGCGTGGTTTTGGGACTCAAGGTTCGCCCTTTCTGCGTTCTTTGGCACGCTGGGAACCTTGTTCTCGTAATCGATCACCGTGAATGGGAAAAGCGTCGCAGGCCCTGGCTGCTCTTGGCAGATCGAATCGAGATGCTGCCAGCTGCTTCGGGCGCACATCCACAGGGCTGCCGGGGCCGGCCAATGGGCGCCGGGCTCTTAATGCGACGGGCGCAGATCGTTGGCTTACTCACCGCATACGGTCACGGTACCGTCTCGGTATGGCTGCGCCCGGTGGCGGAACGTCGGGGAAGGCCGTCAGAGGGCGTCACACGACGGGGGGTGGGCCGTGGCCGCAAGGCGCGCCCCTCTCGTCCTCCGCAGTCCGGCTGCTCTCATATACATCACGGCCATCTCCATCGGCCTGAGTCACGGACAGGTACAGTATATACCGGACATGCTCCTCTCTGACGCAGCAGTCGTCCCGCTGTTGTCTTAGCATTGCATCTCCTACATCGCCCTATCCTCTCTTCCCCCCCTCCCCACTGCCGTCTCTTCATTCCCCTCCTAAAAGTCCCCGTCCGCCAATTGGAGCTGGTACCCAAGCCTCGGTCGGAGCTCTGCTGCTGCTGTGACCACTTATCACCAGGTAAGCAAGGACACGCAACAATGCTGTTATCAGCTTCCCCCGTGGCATAGCCTACATGCCATTGCTCCAACACAGCTCCCTGCCGCTTCTCTCTGCGGACGTCATTGAGCTCTTGAGCGCCGCTCCCAGAAGGCGGTGAGCTGGCTGCTCTCTATCTCTAACATCCCCCGGCACACGCTCCTGCATCCTGCATCCTGCGTGTCGACCTTTTTTTCCCCCCTCCATCACAATTGCATGTAGACAGTACGTGGTCTGTGCGAGTCTCAATCACCAGAAAGCCTCTCTTGAAAAAGGAGCACAAACCACCTTCTCACCCTGGAGCGGTGGAAGCACCAGCGTTATTGATTGACAGTACGGGTGTTGCGGAGATAGATCCAAGGAGCCCCCCTTCCGCTGCTCTGTTGCTCATCAACTCCCCCGGTGCAGAGACAGGCAGGACCTTTATGTGGTGATCGATTGACTCACCAGCCTGGAACAGAGGACTAACAGATCCAGCAGCCTTTGTTTCCAACACCCCTCCCTCTCAGCACCATCAGAATGTCGACACAGGCTGCCCCGGTCATGCCCCCTCGACCGTCACGGTCTCCGCATCCACACGGCCTCGCGGCAGCATCCTCAGACCTCCCTAAGATCCCTCCTCGTCCTGTCAACCGACGCCCAGACCGGTCCGTATCGCCGATACGCGATAGCTACGCACCTTCCCCATTGAATGAGTTGCCGAACGGTTCGGGTATGAGTCGCACGGCCTCCAATGAGGCCTCACATCTCCCGCACCGCCCCCCGAGCGTGACGATACCGTCCCTGGGCGAGGAGGGGATAGAATACGCGGATCTAGACTATCAGAACTCATCGTTGGACACTCACACCCAAACACCCGCGGAGATGAGGAGCGTGAGCAGTGATCTCAAGCTCCATGCGCCCAAGCCTTCCCTGCCCACATCCAGCGCCAAAGCGAAGGTGCAGGCCGTCACTTGCACAGATTCGCACCAGGCTGCTGCGGCGGGATTTGGCAAGGCCGTCTCCCCCAGCCATGAAGAGTCGGAGCGCCGCAGTCGCTCGCTGCACTCCAAGACCCCCTCGCGCGCGGGGTCAACAGCTTCCTCCGACCGTCGCCGGTCCGGTCACTTCGGTGACGAACAAGGTATCCCAGAGATCGGGCAGAGGGTCCCCATGTATCCAAACGCCGGTGACGTGCAGGCACCGTCACCCAGCCCCTTCCTCTCCGCCAACGGATCTGAGCGTCCAGGACGCCATCAGCGCACTCGCAGTGGCCGCGAGGCTTCCCTCCCCCCGGGCAGTTATGGCCTTCACGGACATGGCGTGCATTCAAACGACAGGTTTGAAAAGGAATGGTATGAGAAACATCCCGATGAACTTGCGCGCGAAGAGGGCCAGTATGGGTCAGGAATCGGTAACCTTCGACCGGACTGGGCATTGAGTAGCGAGGATCTTAACAAGCTCGTCCGAAACTATGCTGCCAAGGCCTCTGTTCTTGGTGAGTAACCTCTTATCGCCTTTATGGGGGAAAAGAAAAAGAAAAATGTATCTTGCTGGAGCTAACCGTCAATCAATCAAAGGCACTTCGCCAGGTGTCACGGGCACCCCGGAGGAGGAGCTGGCATATGTCGCTTCCGATGAGTACATCTCACGTTTGAACTCTCCAGCACCAGGTGCACACCGTGATACACAACCTGCTGTCGAGTCGCCTCTGCGCAAGACGACTTCCCAGGACTCCCAGGGTGAGGCCCAGGATGATGCTGGGAAGCGTAAGAGCGTCCATTCAACCAACGGTGAGGGCACGGGCGTGATCCATGTTGACGATCCGTACCATCCTCTGCACCACCCCGATGGCTACTGTCAGACTCCGGCTCCGGAGGATCGATCACGCACGCCTGGAGAAGGCGATCCGGAGTACGACGAACCCATTCTCGCGGCGGATGAAGTCCGCCCGGACTCTGCATTCCTGCATCCCGCCATCTCTCCCACGTTCGAGAGAAGAGCGAGTCCTGCCCCTGATCCGGCCAACCGAAGCCGGACGCCTAGCGCTGCGCACAGCCGCGCCAGCAGCAGGCCCACCAGTCTACACGGCGCTGTTCCCAATTTGGCAAAATACAACTCGCGCGGTGAGGAAGTCGACGACACCCACACACCGCTTGAGGACGTCGAAGAGTACGAGCCTCTCTTCCCTGATGACGACGCGGCAGACAACAAGCCGATTTCTGCCGCAGACCGCTTCAAGCAACGCCCTGAGTTTGCGAAGCACAGGTTCCCAAGCGAAGACCTCTGGGAGGACACACCCAACAGCCTACAACTGCAGGCTACTGTGACGACTCCGGATCTGCCGAAGCAAGACTCGGCCCGTTTATTTGAAACCCCAGAGCAGGAAGAGGCTCGCAGGAAGCAGACGGATCAGATCGACTCCCACAAGGTGGCCTCTCACACCCTGGAGGGCTCTCACCACGGAGGGGCGCCTTCGCGCCCAGATACTGTCAAGCAGCGTTTTCCCAGTCAAGATATCTGGGAAGATGCCCCTGATAGCCAGCAGCTCGTGACGACGATAGAGCCCTCCGAAGAAGCGGAGGCAAAGAGCCCACCACCACCACCGGAGATTCCCTCGAAGCCGGTTATTCCACCTCGACCTCAGAAGAAGACGCCTCCAGCGGTAGATCCTTCAACCAAGCCGGCTCTGTCAGCCAAAGATCCCAGTCCCGAAAAGACCTCGTCACCAACTGAGGAAAAGAAAGCGCCCGCCATCCCTGACCGACCAAAGCCACAGATTCCCGCTCGGCCCTCGAAACCCTTGTCTCGCGGATTGTCAGATAATTCATCATCCAAGGCACCGTCCGCCGGCGCCACGGGGAGCTCGGAAACGTCGAAAGAAGCAACCGAGCCGCCTGCCCCCAAGCCCAAGCCAACAGTGCCAGCTCGACCCGTGGGCAAGATCGCTGCTTTGAGAGCTGGCTTTCTGTCCGACTTGAACGCCCGTCTGCAGCAGGGGCCGCCGAAACCGCAGGAGAAGGAGGAAAAGGAAGCTCCAGCGGAGAAAGTACCGCTGAGTGATGCCCGGAAAGGAAGAGCTCGTGGTCCAGCACGGAGAAAGCCTGGAACTTCGGCCGTCACTTCCACCACAGAGACCAAGCTGCCAACAATACCGGAGATCCGCATCACGGAGGTATGGAGTGTGTGGCAGGTGGGTGAAGACGGAAGATTGGTCGTCGGGGAAGAGAAGAAGATCGACAAGGCGGAGCCCACGCCCACGGCCCCCGATGCGTCAGAGTCTGCTGAGGGCACAATAGCGCCGATTGCGCAAAACGTGGCAGGTGAATCAGCGGATCAGAAATCCGTCTCTGAGCCGCAGCAGGACGCCCCTGCCGCTGAAGATGCTATGGAGAGCAAGCCCTCGCCCGCTCCAGAGTCTGTTGCTCGTGATGCTACCTCATCCCCATCCGCCATCGCGGAAGCCACCCCTTCGACTTCCAGTACGGAAGATCAGGTCCAAACCGAAGCGGAGCCGGCAGTCGAGCCATCGACGGAGCGGGATGAGTCTGGGGCAGCGTCTCCTGTGGCCGCAGAAACAGCCGCGGAGACCAAGTCCTCTACGCCCTCTTCTACGGAGGAAGCGGCAGAGAAGGATCTTGAGACTGTGGCAGGATCTGCTGACGACAAGAGAGCCTCGGACGGCACTGTCGATGCTGATGCGTGAAGACTGTCGTTTCACAGGCATGTGAGGAGAAGACGGGGCTGTCCTGCTTTTCACGGTGTCTTCATGATACCTCTGTGCACACTCAGCTTGTCGATCGATTTGATATTTAATCTTGTCCCATTGTGTTAGTTGTTGTATTCTTCGCTGGGGTTACCAGTCATTGGGTTAGAGGAGATGCCGCCCGGAGTTAATCGTATCGTATATTTAATCGGATTTCTTGGTGAATTGGTTTTGACTTTGCATTTTCGATCATTGTAGCGAGCGGGAGACAATTGTGCAGTTTTTAGTTTTGAATAGCAGTTTAGAGAGTCAGATTCAATTCAGTCCCTTGAGTTACTACCGCCGAAGTAATTCGACTTGTTGATGTCTTAGGTCTGCGTGTGGATTCAGAAGATTCATTCAAGCTCAACTTAGTAATTTTCATCCTCTCCCTTCCAGCAATCCACCCCCTCTTCCTTCGCTCGAGATGTTGAAGCTAATTCACGGCGAGCTTCCTTCTCTTAATGACTACCCAGACAACGGACCAAGTCCTCTTAGGATCCCAAACACTTTTTATCTGATCGAGACCACCAACACCAAAGACAGAGCAGAACGTCAAAATAAATAAATACCAGTTACTCGTTATCATCATCATTCTTATTCCCGGACCACAACCACCGTGAAAAGTAACCCCTTGACAACAACGACGACCTCCTCGACTCCGCTGCGGATAACTCTCGCGTTTCTCCTTCCGCATCATCACCACGCGATTCGATCCCGGCCTCGCCCTCTGTCCTCCACTCCATCCCCTTCCCCATCCCCTTCCTCTTGTCTTTCTTGTTCTTCTTGTTCATGCCCAACGCGGCGTCGATGTCGTCGAGCCGGTGCCGGACCCGGTTCGATCCGTAGACGCCGTAGACGCCGAGGAGGTTGCTCGAGAGCACGGAGACGTGCAGGCAGAGGAGGAGCCAGCGGAGGAGGCGGAGTTCTTTGGGGACGGGGCTGGGGGCCATTTTTTTCTTTTGTTCCTGTCGTTTCTTTCGTTTCTTTTGTTTTGTTTTCTTTTTGTTTTATTTCTGGATGTATGGTTATGTTAATAAGTCCTTTTTGTTCGGTTTTGCAAGGAAAAGTAGGTAGGGGATTTGCAGGGGCAGGGACAGGTAGGCTCTTGTGGAGTACTTCTACTTACTTGCTCTCTTGGGGAGATAGGGAAAGAAAAAAAATGGACCGATCTTGTTTATTTCTTCAGGTTGTATTGGGTGATTTTTTGAGGAATAATCAGATTTTGGATTTTTCTTTCTTTCTGGAAGACAGATTTTTTTTACCCTTCTTTTTTTTTCTTGTCGAACTGTGTTCTGTGTATCAGAGTGATGTAAAAATAAAGGGAATATCAGAGGGAAGTTGTTCATTTGTCAACTTGAAGTAATTAATGAGTTACAGCACTATTTGGTAGCTTTTTTGCAATTATACAGGTACCCAGTAATTGCTTGCCTCTCCAGGCCAAGTCAACTTCTATTGGGAAACCTAATCGGGCCGGACTTTGATCGTTCTTACTAGTAATTCGAGTTGATCAGCTAGAAAGTTAGGTATGCACTGATATAACCTTGGTACAGTTACAGTAGCCGGTTGTTGTACCCTGGGCAGGATGGACTAGGTACAGTACAAAAGTGGTGGCCATCTGGGTTGAGTTCATCAGAGAGAGAGGGGTAGATCGATTTCATTGGGATATGAGCATCATCATCATCATCATCATGCTAGACATAGGCTGTTAGCGAATAGGGCTCCGGGATCTAGATGATGTAGCGGTGGTTAGTCTGTCACGTTAATTTTCTAAACGTACCTCGATAAGAGAATAATAAGAGAAAAAAAAATCCCCCCAGCCCTCTCCCCTTTTTGTTTAGGAAGAGTACCGCTCCAGTACAAACATGCATTGTTTGAAGTAAGTTGTCCCTTTATTAAGATAAATAAGATGGAAGTGCTGTTCTTTTAGGGTTTGCTTTTCCCTTTTTCTTTTGTACACATCACCAACACTCTCCAGATTCTGTCCTGATAGCTTACTGATTTCTAATCCTCTATAAATAAATTCAACCCGTCTTTCCATGTCTTCTTCTCGCGGGTTTTGGAGCCCTCTCTCCCTCCCTACCGTCAGGCAGATCACAGCCGACGTGAGATGGCAATTAAAGCTGGCGATGCAATAGCTTCTGCACATCCTCCCATGACAGACCTACGATGACGATCTGTCACAAACGCAGAATCGAACACAGTAAATTAGGTAGCAATACGCCCACCTACTACCTACTCCGGTCCGGAAGAAGCAGCTTCCCTTTTCGCTCCGACCTCCAAGAACATCCAAGTTGTACCTTCCACTTTCGAACGAACCCAGTTTCGTGAATGAACTCGGTTTTCTGGCCTTTCTTTTTTTTTTTCTCCTTCTCTCCTCCCCACCACCAAGCTTCATGAATGGACATTGTTGAATGAAGGAGCGAATGCTGTTCTCTTAGGTTTGCTTTTTTTTTCTCTTTCTCTTCCCCTCCCCACATATATCTATAATATATTCTTATATTCTTAAAAATGGCGTTCACATCTTTTTCTTTTCTCTCGCGCACGGAGATTCCTACCAAGCCTCAGGCAGCTCGGCCATTGGAATCGTGGCAAGTCCAATCATCATGGGGAGGTATGAGTGGGCGAAAGGACTCGATCAGGCGAGGCAAGAGGAGGAGAAGACGAGGAAGGCACATGCTCGCCTGACAAGGCCAATAGAAGGAACCCAGCAAGGTCCTGATGTTCATTCGAGTTGTGTGGTCAGGCATGCGGCTGCCCTACCGCCCGTTCAAGACACGGGCGGTCCCGAGCAGGAGGCACTGCGGCCTGACTCCGGTTAAGATAAGAAAGTCGATTTCTCGGCTCGACTTGTTTCGCGCGAGCAAAGGGGGGTCGCGTAGGCGGGAAACTGAAAGAAGGAAGGGCGGGGAACTATTGTTTGCGAGATAAATATACGTTGATTGTTTGGGCTTGCTCTGAGATCCTTGTCGGACTGCTAACAGGAGGATCTAATTAACAGGGGTCATCTATATTCCCTGTGAATAATTATCGACGCCTTACACACTCATCCATGTAAGGTCCGTGTCCTCCCATCTTGATTCATATAACGATGCCACAAGGGACGCTGTCGGTATCATGAAACAGAAGTCTATGCAGAAAATGGCTGTGAAAACGGCTATCTGTGGACTCTGGCGGATACCGTGATCGTTCTGATCTGTGAGTATATGCCGGCTGTTCGACTGATGCTGGTATGTGCTGACACAGTTATAGACTTCATTTTTTCCAACTCCCTTTCTATGATCTCTTGGTGTTTCGTTGGTGTTTTGTGATGTTTCGTGGCTGGACACCACCATGGTTAGTTTCAATGCCTTGAATACTGTTACTCGCAAGCAGCTTGGTATTCAGATAATCGAAGTTTATGGAAGTCCGCTGAAACAGTCAGCATCGATAGACGGCACGTGAAAATGATATGCGGATTCTCAATGAATGCTGTGATCAAGAAACGCTAAACTCATCCGACGATGAATTTCCCTTAAGACGACGTCTGTAGACCACGACTGGATGTCGTAAAATGGAAATTTGAAAAGGAACAACCTGAACAGTGACTGATCATTGGGCACCTTTCTGTTCAACCTACTTTCTATGAGTAATCAAGACACATTGAGGTTTATCATCGGAGCATTCTCGATAAGTAGCTGTCAGGGACTATTGGGTCATCTGGCTCTCCATCGCAATTAGAAAGGACCTGGATAGTAAAAGACCTTATCCATGTGGATCTTGAAGCTCAAGGTGTGCTGCTTGTCAGTATGTACAGTACCTAATGTCCAGTTCATGCATATCAACTTGTGGAACACAGACAGTCCGTGTTTTGTTTTCCTTCCCGAGCACATTATTAATATTACATTTGTTGGTGTCAATGCGATAATATCCAAGAGCTCGAAAAGTAGACAAAACAAACATACGCGCTTCCCTCATGGAATGCAATTATGGTGTCATACTGTAAAGCTTTCCAATATGATCGTAGGAGGGGGGAAAAAGGATAGGCATAAAATTCAAAGGAGCAGAGGAGGTGTAACTGATGGTGCAGCGGGGGCCCCAAAAAAAATCAACCAGAAAAAAACCCACCGGGCCCCGTCTCGAACTGAGACCGCTTGATGATCGCAATAAAACGCCTGACACCCCTACCTCCAAATCGACCCGGTAATGGGTGGAAAAAAAAACTGGTAGCTTCTCTTTGATTGAGCGTGTCATCCTTAGTGCAGGGGCCATGCTAATCTTCTCTGTATCGTTTCAAATTGACCAAATGCCCGAAGGCACTTGCAGTGTAATATAAGGGAATTGAATAGCGTCGCCCTTGACTCTGATTGGTTAGAAGATACACAAGACGCTTAGTCAGCAAGAAAGATCCGGGCGGTGGCAAAAAGAGAACTTTCGAAGTTCGAGTTGTTCTGCTCGGATCCTCTTTTCTCCGGTAGGGGGAATCGAACCCCCGGCTGCTGTGTGAGAGACAGCGATGTTAGCCACTACACCATACCGGATTTGTTGTTGTCTGTTTTCACCACACTCCAGCCTAAAACGGTTCCCTCAGATTTCACCTGTGACCGAAGGTAGCCCTCTTAACTGCAGCTTGCTATGTTAGTTTGGTACTACCTCGTGTATATACCTCCCTCCCAGTACAGTTTAATTAAGTCTAAGCATGAAGTTTCCCAAAGCCGTGTACAATTCCAGCAGGACACTAGGTAGGTGGCCCGCCAGCCAATCTAATATAGATAGAATAAGATCAAAATAATCAAATGTTTTAACAAATAATTGGGCATGTTGCATACATACATATATCCACAAAAAATTTCATTCCTAATCAACTCAATTCCAGGAAACCTTTCTTGAAGTTGACCATCTACATACGACTTCGCCATCACCCGCACCCTCCTCTTCTCAACCTCTCTCCTCAACATCAACATCGACATCACTATCAATATAACACCGCCTCCGCCTCCGCAAACACATCTCCCCCGGGTCCGTCCTCCAAAACTCCCTGGACCCTCAACCTTTTCTTCCTCTGCCCTAGCGTGCTTTTTGCTTGTCCTATCCGCATCCGCATTGACACTAGCACGAACCCGAACCCGGGCGTGGTAGTCAGCGGCAGGGGCTCCGGGAACCGGATAGATCATGACCGTCATCGTCATCGTCATCGAGACGGTGTACGGTGTACGGTGTATGAAGATTGGTGTACGGTAGATGGGTGTCCGGACAGTCTGGATCTTCATCTTCATCACCAGCATCATCATCATTATTATTATTTGACCGGTTCTGGGGTTGGTTCCGGTCTTGGCTCTGGATCCCATCCTGCGTTTGAGAAGAGAAGGTAGTATCAGGTATCAGTAGTTGTACATAGAAGCCTGCAGCAGCTGTGTTTCTGCTTCTGCTTCCGCAACGAACGACGACGACAACGACGACGACGCCACAGCAACCATGACCCCCGCAGCCAAAAAGTCCCCAAGACCTCATCTCGTCTCGTCAAACATGACATGAGACGACAGCCTTCCTGGGAATAGGAAGGACGCCGCCGTGCAGGACAGTCCATCCCGCGTCCCGCATCCCTCTGCCTGCCGAGAGAGAAAAGAAGAGAAGAGAACAGGACGAGAAACTCGTCTTCTCCTGCGTCTCCTCCTGCGCCTGGGGAGAGCTCGAGCTCTGTCTGTGCTGCTTCTGCTCTCGCCATCGTCATTATTGTTATTTTTTATTGTCATCGTTAATTATGAGTATAGCGTCGTTCAGGGCGGTGGTAGTAGTACTACTACTAGTGGTATCACCACCATCGCCTCCGCCGGCACTGTCATTGCTGCTCTTGTCGGTGCCATTCTCATTCTTCTTCCCCGCCGCTGCTTTTCCTACGGTAGAAACACCGCCCACGCGCGGAACGTGTTGTCCGTGGTACAGTACTTTGAGCGTCTCCCCGGTCAATAATAATCAATCAATCAGGGCGCAGCTGCCAGCTGGTCGTCGAGGGCAGTTTTAAAACTTTATCCGCGAATCAATAATTGGCCCTGATGGGCTGGAGGGATCTGCGCACCAGCGCGGCGCCGAGGGAGCGGTGAAGGGTGCTCGGGTCTCGGGGGATCTACAGTACAGGACGCGCGCGGACAAGGCGGATGATATTATTCTGCGCTATGATATCACAGGGGACTCCCCACATAACTAAGGTTTATTTACCGGGGCTGTCTTCCTCTTGCATCGACTAGGCCAAAGGGGAATGGCTCTACGATCAATGAATGGGGCTTTCTCGTTGCTTAGGAACAGGCGTCAGTTTGCCGCAGGCGCAGCCGAGGTACCAGTGCAACACCGCAGTAAAGATGCAGGAAAAAAAAGGCTGCTAGGTTTTCCAGAGACAGTCAAATTGCCTCGATGCATTATTATTAAAGTGCTCTCATGAAGCTCCAACAACGAGTGTCGACATGCAAAAACACATAACAGAGAAGCGCAAAAATTAGGGGGCGGACCACATACACGAGGGTCCGAATGCAAGATGGGATTGCAGATCAAGCCAACACCAGGCCATTCCCAAACAAAAAGCCATAACGCCCACCGCTAATTATATGTACAGGAACATTAGAAAGTGCGGTATTATGCTTGCTTGCCCCATCCTTTTATACCCGCCACGATATGAAAAAAAAAGAAACGAAAGAAAATAAAAAAAACAGTGAAGAAAAGGAAAGGAAAATAGCCGTATGGCAGCACTCCCAAAAAGATATCAAAAATCTATGCCTGAAATGACCGTGATCGTGAGAAAAAAAAATTGAAAAGAGCATGAAAGGGCTCCTCCCCAAAGGTCCCCTATATGATATATTCGCACTTCCGAGTTTTTCTTGTCTTTGCACGCTGGATCCAACCTCCCCGGGAATCAGGTCATGCACGGGAAATACAACAAAAAAAATATCAGGTGAAGTCCGGTCCTCACTTCCTGAAGCTCTCAACGCCCAGCATCGGGGTTTCCACCAAGCGATTGCAGGGAACGCCTTCGTCGCGTCTCCGTTCAAAGAAGCTGTCACACTCGGATACCACGTGCGCCCACTCCGCAAGAGCTCGACCGGCGTACTTGCTGGCAACTAACCGCTCATTCCGCGGCGGGATCGGCATTTCAGATCCGGACGTTTTTGCAGAGGCTTTTGCATCAAGGGTCGGACTTTTCTGTTCACCATCGGTGGCCTGACTGTCGTTTTTATCGTCGCCTTTCGACTGTTCCTCCAGGTCCGTGTCGGAACCAGATGCCGAACTTCTTGAGGCTGAGCCCGACTCGGAACCCGACGAGGCCATCGCGAAAGATCGACGAGATTGAAGGTACAGTTGTGTGGCAACAGGAAGACAAGGCGTGAACAGACGTTTGTTCTTGCTGGGCCATTGCGGGCGGTCCAGCCATTCAAGCGAGAATTTGAAGCAAAATGGTTGATGCGGCGACGGTGACCGCGACCGCGACCGTCCCCGGTCATGGTCATCCGGGCCTAAACTGGTCCTGTGATTCCCGTTCGTCGCATCCGGGTCGGGAGAAGTGCTGCCGGGAGGCGTTACTTCCCCTGGCTTGGGGTTCGCAGATCCGCTAAATATTGTCTTAAAGATGTTCCATCTGCTTTTCTGAGGTGGCTGCGAATCTGGAGGGAATCCGTTCGCATCGATCTTCAGGGAACCATGATTCCGGTACGCCGTGGCTTGTCCGGACAAAGAAGTGGCGGGGACAACACGATCGAACGACACGAAAAGATTCTTCGGAGAGGGTTGATTGTCACTTCTTATGATGATTATTCTGCGTCCCGGAGCTGGACTGCAAGGGGCAGACGACAGTAGAGGTCGGAGCTCCTTCTCCGCCCTCCATTGAAATGTGGTATAATATGCCCAGACCTGTCCCAGCCTATCGGAAAGGGTTTCGTATATGGCCCTAAACAAAAAAAAAGGACATTAGAGAATGCAGCCACAACAATCTAACGACCCGACAAAAAAAAATCACTTACGTGTCGACGGGCGACGGATCGCCGTTGTATCGAGCCAGCCTCCAACACAAGAGCCGATGAAAGTAGGCGCGGACCATAGGGCTCCAATGACTAAAGTAGTGGTAGAAAAAGTCTTCCCGTAATAGAAGCCCCAGACAGAGATCCTCCTTCCTTTCCTCGACGCTGGTCAAGGTGTTCCACACGCAGAAGAAAAAGGAGAACACGCGAACTTCCGTGAGAGAATTATGGCTCTGAGTCATCCTGCTGCAGACCTCGAGCCAGAATTTCCAGTCAAAGAGCTCTGTCTGAGTGGCTTGGGAGTAGCGAGTGATGATGGTGAGAGCTTCCTCGATGAAGTCGCACAGGACGAAGCACGCGTTGTGATCGAAGAGAGATGTTTTCCGGGCCGCGGCCTTCATGATGCCGCAGAACGATTCTGCGTACAGCTGTCGAGCAAAGCTTGGTTCAACGGAGGATTCTGACAACAGATCTCTCAGCAGAATGATCAACCGATTTTCGGCCATGGGGCGATGGAAGTTGCCGGGTCCGAGGGAGAGTGCCGAAACCGAGGCATCGGCGCTCTCGATGAAGTCGTCGAAGGTGATCGAACTCACTGCGTGTGGGTTGTCCGGTGGGCGTGGTACCGACTGGCGGTAGAGAGTATCTTCCAGGACCACCAGGAGCTGGCCATGGACCGACAATAAGCCTGGAGCCAGAATCCTCTTGGCCTTTTCCGTATTCTCCGGGAGAAATTCAGAGAAGAGCACATGAAAGTATTTGACGAACACAAAAAACAGATCCGTATCGCGGCCACACCACCGCGGGAGCCAAGGACCATGCCACGCTATCTGCGATAGATTGACGGGGACGTTCGGCTTCTGGCGTAGGTAGCGAACCAGGGCGGCGTGCGAGCTGAAAGCCAGCGACCTCACCGGCAGCGGAAAGTGGAGGGCAAGCTCCTGAGCGATCAACCGGGTGTCCGTGCCTCTGTAAACCGCAGACTCGGCGAGGACGCGTCGAAGGATGTCCGCCGGAGTGTTCCACAGCCGGACCAGGATATCCGCAACACCCGGACAGAAGAAGAACGCATATGCGCACGCTTTCCCACAGAACGCTACCAGACTGGCAGGCGCGTGCCTCATCGACATCCGCTCGACGACGAAAGCCATCTGGGACATCAGGTTCTGCACGAAGGTATTTCGAATGTTGTGATAGATCGATTCGATCACGAAATCCGAGCCGCCCGAATCCCGCGAACTGTCCGACTTGGACGTGGACGCAGAACTCGGTTTCGACGGATAGTAAGCGTATGACTGGGACGAAGGAAAGGGTATCCTCCACTCCGGCCGCGTCATGATGCCCACAACCGCTTCGAGATAGACGGGCCGATCGGTCCCGGATATCGACTGATGGTTCTTGCCATTGAGCATCTCGAGCAGGCCCGTCCACCATTTGTTCAGAATGTTTACCCTTCGATCCAGGTCCTCGGGTCTTAACGTCCTGTAGGACGGATGGGACTTGTAACGTGTCAGGAACGGGAGGAGCGCGGATCGGATGACGTTGATCTTGAGGGTGCTCGACTTGGATTGAAATCTAGGGAAGGTCAGCGACGGGAGCTCTCAGCGCCTCAAATGCCCGCAACACTTACTTGTGATAGTCCGCCTCGAGCCCTCTGAACACCCCCCACAGCTCATCTTTCTTTCGAAGATGATGCTCCACATGACGGGGCAAGGCAACTGCCTTGGGAGCCGGAGGCTGAACCGGGGCCACCGACGGCGATAGCTTTTCGAGGGAGCCCTTGCTCCGTAGGGAGGGTAACGAAGGGCTCGATGGGATGCTGGGAGGCCTGCTCTTCGCAACAAACGCACTGAGGCGTCTCGATTTCCTGCTGAGCACACTCCTCCTGCGGACCGGAGGCTCCGCCGGTGGCGGTTCGCTCACCGGCGCTGGTTGGGGCGAGGGGTCGGACGACGGAGCATTCGTCCTTGTCGGCGACTGCTCCCTGGAGCGATCGCTTTTCCGCCGGGAACCTTTGGCGGACGGGGACGGCGATCTTGACGACGACGTTGATCTGAATGGCTTCCGAGCCAGAGTGGCTATCTTGCCCGACATCGAACGGGTCTTCGTGGGACGTGCCGTTGGTTCCGGAAGCTTGGCATCCTGCGGTGTGTTGGAAGCATCCTCGGGCTTCGTCCCGGCAGCATCGTTGGATTCCTCCTCCGTGGACGCCGTGCAGCGGGATACGGTGATCTGAGGCTGGCCATCCGCGTGCGAGGACGGCCGTCGTTCACGGTCTTTGGCCGCATCCACGCCGTCGTCGGTGGACGGCTCGCACCTGGTAGCCAGGTTGACGTCCGAAAAGGTCCGCTTGACCCCGGGGGAGCCGGGCTCGGTCTCCAGGTCGGGCAGGTGGTTGTAGCTTGCGGCGCGGTGAAGGACGGGGGAGGGGACATTGTCACAGTCGGCCGTGCCGGTCGAAGAAGGCATGATCATGGACGCAGGACGAGGGAGAGGGTCGGACGGGGGGAGAGGGACATGGACGTCTCCCGCGGTGTGAGCCATTGGCGATGGAGAGGCCAGCTCTCCGCGAACGAGCGGACCAGGTAGGATCGGAACAGGTGTCAATACATCTAGCAGAGGGGGCTTGTCTGCACCGAACGCGAGCCAGTGAAGTGAACAGCACGTCGGAGAAGCGTGGGAGGGAGATGCAAGGGGAGTGAGGTTTCAGAGCGAGCGTGCCAGCGAGAGATGAGATGGAATGGCGTGTGGCCGGGGGG
>Ga0207767_1000514_pt1 | contig 21829 bp, 23 predicted proteins | sample HigsolmetaGSP17D_FD_184845 | JGI IMG/M metagenome (GOLD analysis project Ga0207767, IMG submission 184845) | High solid enriched microbial communities from the Joint BioEnergy Institute, USA - SP1-7-D (SPAdes) | ecosystem: Engineered > Bioreactor > SSF (Solid state fermentation) > Aerobic >... | reverse complement strand
TCTCCTGACCTGACCTGACCTGACCTGACACCGTGTTCTTCTGCGTCCGACGTACTGGGTGCACAGGTACATGTACATGTACATGCAGAGTAGATGAACTGTACAGTACATACATCGTTGCTCTGACCTCGATGGAATCCGATGCTTCAGATCAGATGCTTCGTGGATGGTGCCACTGATTAGAACGATACGAGAAATACGAGATTATTGCCATATTTTATTGCGTTCCAGGACAGTCAACTCAACTCATCCACAAACAATAATGGTATATTGACTAGAGCGCGTTGATTATAGATTTCCCCCCCGATATACATATTCACTTTTCACAATGTGGTTGCGTGTCTTGAGGGCGAAGATGGACGCGGGTTTAACGCAAGATGATGAAAAAAAAACCCCTCCTCGGATGCCATAAACAATCTCACAGCACAGGAAGCTTTTAGATTATACTCTGTACTATCCGAGTGCGAAGAAATTCCAGAGAAGCCCTCCTCATATAATATAATGGTCGCTATGTATGTACCTAACGAGCGTTGCGTGTCCCGACCATGTGAGATATCGACATAAATACCATCACTTAAGAACAGGTCCGAAGGATCTGGTTATCTGCTCGCAGAACGATACCCTCCCCTTCCACCACCGTGCTCCTCGTCCAACGACGAGACGGCAGAAATCTCATCGATATCACGACCATCTCCACCGCCAAGAGGCTGCTCCAGATCTGAGACCGAAGATATGCTGCTATTGGTAGCATCGTCCTGCGGATCTGCAAACGGCGACCGCGGCCGGTCCCGTTCCCGTCCTTCCCTGCTCTGATGCAGAACGGCAAGGTTCTCCTCCGTCAGGGGCGTTTGTTGACCAAGCGGGGGCTGGGGCTCGGTCACCGTGAACTGAGGCGGATCAACAACGACAGGTGGTGCACCACCGGGAGGTTGCGGCTGCTGCGGCGACGGCGGCTCCACGAGTCTTGTTCTTGATTCGGACTCTGCCTCGGCGTTCCGATTCCGCTCCGTGGAAGGAGTAGTAGGGGTAAATTGGTAATTCTGTGTCGCTATTGGATTATCATAGCCTCCCGAAACTGGGGCCATATCCATGGATCTCTGACTCATGTCGACGTCGAAAACTTCTTTGTTGACGTCTATCCCGGTCTTCTTCCTCCTCCGCCGCAGCAGGAAAAATATGGCGGCTGCAATGAGCAAGACAAAGCCAATGACAACAGGAACAACGATCGCGGCTATGATTTTGGCATTGGACCCGCCGCGATCGCTCGGGGCTGCTTCTGCTTCGGATGATGCTCGCAAAGTTGGTATTGTTTCGCTGGGGCCTCCGGCTGGAGAAGGGACGGCTGTAGTCGTTCTGGCATGCTCGGTCGTGGACGTCAGTGTTGATGTCAATGACAGCTTTGTTGTGGATAGAAGTTGTAACGTCGATGACAGTTGTAATGCCGATGGCAGTTGTGACGTTGATGACAGTTCGAACGGCGATGCCGGCACTGATGTTGACAACAACTCCGATGTCCACGACGACTCCAATGTCGCCGGCCACGACGTTTCTGGTGTCGGCGACAGCGCTAGTATCAAGGCTGGCACTGATGTCCGGGGCGGCGCTGATGTCTGGGGTAGTGGTGAAGACTGCCCGGCAACACTTTCCGATGATAGACCTTCTGGCTGGGGCGCCGTCGTGGCATCGTTGGCGGGGGTTTGATGGGGTGTGGGGTGACTGTTAAAGGACTGGTTCGCCCAAGCTGGCGAAAAGCGGCCGACATTCATACCGAGCCACGTTCTGACCTTTCTGCACAGGACACAGGCCATGAACTAAGCAGAGGGGAGAGGCGGGGAAATCAGATACGCTTCAGTAGAGGGCTAACTGCGGCCGTGTCGCTGAATGAAGTCAGTATCCATGAGCATGTTTCGGCCGCATCAGTAGGAATAAATCTGGAAAACACACTGGAATGTGGAAAGGAAGAGTACACACAATGTTCAAGCAGGAAGAAGTAGACTCAGCAGTGCAAAGATACCATCGTACTCCCGTTATCCATACTATTCATATCCCATCCATCGCGAAGATCCTGTGGCAGAAGCATGACTGGAAAACTAGAATGGGAAGAACACAACAAAAGAAAAGAGGGTGAAAAGAAATGAGGAGAAACTCCAGCGCATAGCAGGGGAGGAGGCACAGCCATTGCCCTTATGCTCGTTAAATGTAGAGCTGAGCTGGAGGCTTCACGAGCGACCAATCAACCGGGGCGACCTGCATGTTTCGGGCGTCTAAGACGAGGATCCAAGGTGATACGACCAGCATCTCTTTGTATGGGCGGAATTAGCCGTGCTTGATCTTCCAAGGCTGACCCATGCTTGTCCGTTTTTGGGGATTTTATGGTCCTCACTCCATAGGTACGGAGTAGAATCCTCCCAGTAAACAGGCTTGCGGATCGTGCGCGACCGCTGGCAGATACGAAGGACCATGTACGAAGTACTCTGTATGTACCTCGTAAATCCGCGAGGCCTGCGCATGAAATTTCTCGCTAAGCCTCGTGTCATCCGTACTAGGCGCCGCCTTGTTTGCCATCATGGCAACAGACGGAAATTGAGCGACTCGACGGGGCCTAAAGGATGTAGTTGCAGGGATTGCGGCAGCAAACCTAACGACGGGCTAACGCGTGTTCAAAACGCCAGAGTCCCTGGTAGCTGCCTCTCGTCTACTCCGTACACGGAAATCATGAGTCGACAAGGCTGGCAGCTAGCAGGCCTAGCACTGCGCTCGAAGCGCCCAAGACCAACCATCAGGCGCGGACGAAGCACCTAACCCGGGATAGACGTTCCGAGAATGTTGGGGGCGGGAAGATATGGACAACTCCAGAGTCAGCAAGTAGAGGCTGATCCAGAGAGAGCAAACATCAGGAGAAAGCAGGATATCAACCCGGGACTTCTGGGAGATGAAATCAGGATGAACCGGCCAGAGTCCAGATGGAGCATGTCTTTCACGTGACGCCGACGGCCGGCGCGCCGAGACGCCGGCGACGGAGAGATCCGCGAGCTTCCCCACACGTCTCGCTCGAGCACGTCGACGAAGCTGACCTCCCAGACAAACAGCCCCCATGTGTTAGAGCCGTGCTGCCTATTTAGTAACTTCCTCTTCCTCCTGGAGGACTCAGAGATCGATCAGCATCATGAGCGGGCTGCGCGGGGTGATGAAGGAGGGCTGGCATCCCAAAGGCCGCGACGGCGGACGGGAGAGCTGGCGGGGGGACTTCAAGGGCATCAACCAAGTGGTTCGTTAATGAGACATCGGCTTGCATCTCGACTGGTCACTGACTTGTGCTCCAGGCCGGATGGGTAGGCATGGGAAAGGACAAAGATACCGCCGACCGCTCCCAGCACGTCGCTCGCCCGCTGTCGTCGCTCAAGGACCCCGCCTCCTTCGGACCCCCTCCAAAACACATCAAGTATCATGGCCCGGCTGCTGACCGGGGAGGTCTCGGGGCCCCGTTGACTCAGGAGCAGCCCCGCCAGCAGAACGCCCAGCAGCAGGCTCAGGCAGAGGCGGAGGAACAGAGAGAGAAGCCCGCCCCTCCTCCGCGGCCATATCGCGCGGACACGACAGGACTGTCCACCGGCCACCTCCCTCCACCCCCGAGGAGAGCGCAGACTGCCACCGAGTCCGGGGTCGCCGACCCGAAGCCTAAGCCCAGCCTCCCGCCGCGTCTCCCTCCGCGGACGAACTCCGGCCTGTCGCAGGCTACGTCGCCGTCGCCGCCCCCAGCGTACTCCCCCACACCGAATCCTGAATCACAGCCTCCGGGGCAACTGAACCAGGATGCGGTATCGCGTCTCGCCCAGGCCGGCGTCTCCGTGCCCGCGCTGGGGATCGGGAGCAGTAACGCGGGGACCCAGGCAGGGGCCGAACGGAACAACCCGGTCAACGAGCTCCAGGCCCGGTTCTCGCAGATGTCGACATCGTCATCTGCAGGGAAGACTCCGCTCGCCCAGGGGACCACGCTGGCAGAGAAGCAGGCGGCGCTGCGGACGGTCCAGAAGCTACACAACGACCCGTCGTCCGTCTCGGTCGCGGAGGCGCGGAGCGCCGCGTCCACGGTGAACAACTTCCGCGAGCGGCACGGGGATCAGATCCAGGCGGGGATGAAGAAGCTCAGCGGGCTCAACGAGAAGTACGGCGTCACGAAGCGCATCAACAGCTTCATCGAGGACCAGAAGTCCCCTGCGAACCCGCCGCCTGGGTCCCAGCAGCTGCAGGGGCATCCGCCTCCGCAGCCTCCTCGTCCGTCGGAGATCGACCGGGAGGCGCTGAGCCGGCGGAAGCCCCCGCCGCCGCCGCCGCCGCCCAAGAAGCCGCAGATGCAGTCGACGCCCCCGCACGCGCGGCCGGCGCCCCCTCCGCCGGTGCCGTTGGAGACGAAGCCGCGCTGCTGAGGGGCGGGTCGATCATGGGCCACGCAAGATGGCGTGTGTGGTTCTGAGTCTGGCTGTTTGAGCGTGCTGTATCTTTGCTGTGCGTTTTCCGGGTTCGCTGCTGGCGTTGCGGAGTTGTTTTAATCCTTGCTGCGCTGTACATGGGAAGACTTGGGTGTATTATGTACTACAGACTGCGACTGATACTGCTCCGAACGGATAATTTCGAAATCCATGTTTTTTTCCCTGCTGTGCCTGCTTTCCTTCAACCATCCGTCTCCTCCCGCCGGATCATTCTCCGTAGTATCGTATCTCAGTAAACTGACGGCCTGCACGATCAGACCGGGCTTATCTGATCAAGCGATCGGGGATCGACATCCGCGGCGTCCCCACCGACCGGAAGGAAAGAGCCGATTCGACATGGCAGATAGCGGCTCGGATCGTTCCTCACGCTTCATCGGCAGTTGGGGCAAGATGCCGCGGAAGACGCCGCAGACATGTGCAGCCTGAGGTTGCACCATCTCCCCTGTCAACACTGCAACAGTCCAGTGGTTTTGACAGCACTCTGGTGTCTGCAGGGGATCCGCAGCATGCAAGGTCTGATCCAGGCAGAGGAGCAACGGCCGGCCTGGCGATGGACCGCCGTGCAAGCAACCGATCGATGGGTTATCGATATGGTGATATCCGTTGGATCCGGCGCACCACGTGATGCCCCGAAGCGGCAGCGTGTCGCGTGCGGTGCGGGAAAAACAACCGCGTTCTTCTCGTCTAGCATCTCTCGAACAAGCATTCTTTGCGAGCCCGGCATCAATTGACCACGGTGAGTCCCCGTTGCCCGCCCCTGTTCACGAGCATCGCGCGCTGACGCTGTGCCGAGGTCGACCACACGCCCAGAGCTGCGCGAGTCCCAACAAACGCCGCCGTCTCCACACGTCTCCGCCCATCCGCGGGCATCCCCGATCGCCTCGACGCCTGAAAGGCTTCAAGGCTCTGTACGACTGGCGGTGCGGCCGGCCTGTGGACGGACTGGGAGATGGTCCGAGATCTGTCGCGCTGGTCTGCGTGAATCGGGCTTTTCTCGCTATATTTTGCCTTCCATCCCCTCTCCCTTTGCTACCACCACCACTTGGTCCCTCTCTAGATCGATGCTGCCCACCATGCTCGACTCCCTCCGGGTCAGGACCGCTGGGCCTGCCATCGAGCTCGCCCTGCCGCCCGCGTCGCTCTTCAGCTTCCCTCCCCGTCCGCGTCCCGACCCGATCCCCGCGCCGCCGACCTCAGAGCCCTCCTGGCACCAGCCCTTCAACATCCCGCCGGAGCTCTACACCAGGCTGCTCGATGTCAAGGTGCCCGTCACCATCGCCGGCGTCTACGCCGCCACCGTCATGATCCTCAACCGCGTCAACCAGGACCGCGGGTACCGGCCCTGGGCCTTCAGCCAGACCCGCCTCTTCAAGGTCCTCGTCGTCCTGCACAACGTCTTCCTCGCCGTCTACTCCGCCTGGACCTTCGCGGGAATGGTGCGGGCCTTCCGCAGCGCGTGGCCGGAGCGCGATGACCCCCACGGCATCGTCGCCATCGCCGACTCGCTCTGCCACATCAACGGCCCGCGCGGCTACGGCAACGCCGCCGTCTTCAACGAGACCGCGGACCGCTGGGACATCTACAACCCCGAGTTCCAGCTGGCCGAGGGCGGCGTGCCCGCTCCGACGGACGCCGGGCGCCTCTGGAACCAGGGCCTGGCGTACTACGGCTGGATCTTCTACCTCTCCAAGTTCTACGAGGTCCTCGACACGGCCATCATCCTGGCCAAGGGCAAGAAGAGCTCGACGCTGCAGACCTACCACCACGCGGGCGCCATGATGTGCATGTGGGCCGGCATCCGCTACGTCGCGTCGCCCATCTGGATCTTCGCGCTCGTCAACTCGGGGATCCATGCGCTGATGGTTTGTCTATCCACCTCATCGTTCTCGGAAGACCACGGACTGACAGCTCTAGTACACGTACTACGCGTTGACCGCGGTCTCCGTCCGCGTTCCCACCGTCGTGAAGCGCACCCTGACGACCATGCAGATCACGCAGTTTGTCATCGGGACCGCACTGGCCGCCATCCATCTGTTCGTCCGCTACACGGTTCCCGTTCTCGTGCCGTACGAAGCACCGACGCCTGCCCCGGCCGTGCCCTCTGCAGCGGAGTCCGGCATCGCGGCAACGTCGACCCCCGGCGCCAGCCTGGCTCCCTGGCTGAAGAGGCTTGCCCTGCGCGCTGCCGGAGTTGGGGGGATCGCCGAGAACGTCCTCGCCACGCAGGGTCAGCAGTTCCACGTGGAGGACGCAGTGCCGGCGCCCCAGCTGGCCCAGCCGAGCGTGCCGGAGCGCGTCCTCGAGTACCGCACGATCCAGTGCGTCGACACGACCGGGCAGGCCTTCGCCATCTGGCTCAACGTGATGTACCTGTTGCCGCTGACGTACCTGTTTGTGCGCTTCTTCATCCGGTCCTACCTGCACCGCAAGACCCCGAGCGTCAGGCACCCGATGGACATGCACATCGCCGAGAAGGCCGGCCTGGACGCGCTCAAGGACGTGAGCCGCGAGATCCAGCGCGCCGTGATCGAGATGCACGGCGACGGCGAGGACGAGGACGAGGCCCGCGCGCAAGCGGACGGCAGCGTGGAGCGGGAAGCGACCCAGCAGAAGGTCGACGAGGACGTCGCGACGGCGACCGGGTCGCAGATCGCAGCTGATGAGGACGGGTTTTCGGCCCTCCCGCCGAAGCACCGGGCGAAGAAGACGGAGGTAGAGAGCGCGCCCGGCACGCCGGAGGCCAAAGACACGAACCCGTTTGAGGTGCTGGAGACGGGGAACGACTCGTGAGCGGTCGAACCGGAGCTCGACTGGGGACACCCCTTTTCTCCGAACGTTTACCCCAGACACCTCACCGGTCGGTTTTCATCTGGAAAGCGCTCGAAGTAGTGTCTGACGAGCCAGCAGTGGTCTAGCAAGCACAGTGGATCTACTGTACACTTGCATCCATTCGTCTGGAAAAGAAAAGACGACGGTTTAGACTCAGTCCCCAATCATATTTCAGTGACCTGCGACGCGCGCAAGTACAAAAACTAATCTAACTAGATCACGAGTTCAACGACCGCACCAGAAGATCTCTCTAACGTTAATTCTTCACTCAGATGATGGAGAAGGGATTGTGATCACCATGTTTCGCCTACATTAATGTGCGTGTACATATATGATTTGATTTGATGAACGTGACCTGACCTGGCAGAGGTTGACATTTTGGCCTTTTGCTCTTTCTCTTTCTGGCCCCCCCCCAAAAGACTCGATTTTGAAACAGGATATTGTACTGTACATATAGTTTACTAGCTAGGTAGTTCCTAGAAGAGAGACAAAAAAAGGGGGTTGGTTTCCGCCAGCTGTATGATAAACAAATCTGATTTAATTGGTTTTTTAAGTTATTGGAAGAGTAGGCTTGGAAAAGGAATGCGATAATCCGATCCATGGATACGCCGATCGAGGTCCCGGTTCTCACCTGATCTCACATGCTGACCGCGCGCAGCCGATGATGGTGGCCTCTCTTGTTTACTGATAACCCTATATATATATCCTGAAGTCCAACCGGGGCATCAAACAAAACACGACCCCGGTTATTGTATATATATATATATATATATATATAACGTGCGTGTTGTGTGTGTGTCCAGAGAAGAGAGAAAAAAGACTGACTGGTTCAGCGCGGGTTCCGTTTTCATTCTATTCTATTTATTTTTTTTTTCTCCTTTCTCTTTCTTTCTCTCTGTGTATGTCTCTCTCCGTAGGATGTACAGTACAGTACAATACCCACTCAACTCATCCAGCAAAGTGGACTATGTTTATATAACTACCTAGGTAGGTAGGTAGGTAGGTCAAAATATCGTATAAAAATCTGCGAGCAGCTCTTTCCTTCCTCGCTCGGACATCGCCGCTTTAAGTGGGTGAGCTGGGTGAGTCAGGTGATCAGATCACTCAGTCAAGGTGATTCGCTCACCCAAGCTCATTTATACTCACCCCATTGTCACCCATCCTTACACTCGCGCCGGCTGTTTAGCAACATCCAACCTAGGAACCATGCAGAAAAGAGATTGGATAACAAAGGTGGCAGTGTGCAATCCCCTGCTGACCCTAGGGAAGAGGACAATGGGAAAAATTGTGTCCTGCAACCCTGTTTCTCCTGTTCTTTCCAGCCTTTTGTTTCCTCTCCCCCTCCTCCCCTCCTGTACTTGCTATCGTCTTGCAGAAATCTTTCTGTATTTTGTGTGTAACTCTATAATTTCCTTCTCTTTTCTTCTCATCTTTTAGTCTTCTCTTCTTTTTGGCCGCAGATGAGTCGTTGAAATTTTCCAAAATGCCAAAGGCAAAGGTTGACAGACTTGCTCATGCCAAAGTGAATGGCTATGAAAGAGGGCACATCAAGAGAAGGACAGTGTGAGAGCAGAAAATAAATATTCAGAGGACTCAATCCAACTTCAGAACAGGGTTTTGGAAGATTACAAGATGTATGCATACTTCGATCCACTGTCTTTTATGACAGTAACTAATTATCTTGAAGATGGGCATGACAGGACAGTGATATGAATGAAGGAGATTGTCTCCGTGAAGGGCAACCTGCACCAGACTTGGCCACTATCAAGGACTTCATTTGTTATTACATATTCTCTACCCAAGGGATGCTCTCTCTCCAGCCAACTATGTCTTCTGTGTTGAACTTTGCTGAACGATTTTTGCCAGGTTCACTTGTGTTACAAAAAACATTTTTGACAAGAAAGACACAGAAGATGTTTACTATGTAAATTGTTACGCTTGAGGTGTTCATGCTATATTCTGATGACAAAAAGTGGATTAGGAAGACCCTTGTTAAGGAGGATATTATCAAGAACAAGAAACACACCAAGCACATGTTTACACATTGTGACTTGACCAATATCATTGTTTCCATGTGGACTGATGATGACCCAGTCTTCATTCATGAGTGACACAGGATTCAAATGACCTTCGCTATCCTAATATACTGCTACTCCGGAGCAAGAATTGGGGTCTTTATTCCAATACATCAAAAGCAGATGATCGGGGACTCTGATATGAGGTATGGATTATTATCCTATGTTATTGGACATGTCTCTGAATGGCTTTAGGACATTGAATTATACCTATATTGCAGACCTGATGGAGAAAAGGAAATTTTCTTCCATCTTAGTCAAAAATGGGTCAAAAACAATCATGACCCCAAAAATACAGTGTAAGACGTGCTCTTCCTTGCCCCCAAGCCAACATCCTGACTGGCCTTTCTAGGTTCTGTGTGGCAATGAGAGAACATGGGAAGCTTTGCTTCAATCCGGTCCCCTATCTACTGACACTGTCGACTTTTCAAAGCAATAGTTTGCAACACTGGATACTATGAGATTATCACAATCCATAGTTTATGGCGCGGTCTTGCATATAAAATTGACAGTAAGTGGATATGCAAACATTGCGTATGGCCATAGGCAAGACTGAGACTGAACCCTGTTCAGAGATTGCTGCTGAAGCCGAAAGAGGCCAGCTGCTGAACCAAACTGATCCTCATGTCTATGGGCGCAATATCGCAAATACTTCAGCTCTGAGTAGTATGGACGTCTTTCTTGAAGAACAGATGCGTCAGGACCATATTGAATATCTCTGAGGGGTTGGCAAATATCGCGAGAAAGGGTATCCAACACACCTCCCACAGAAAGGCAGGATGCTATTCTACATGACCCAGTCCTTGATCTTGAACAGCAGCTGCAGAAATTGACTCTAGAGAAGGCAGATCCTTTTGAGGTTTACATGACCAAGAAAAGGATACAAATGCAGAAGCACCATCTCCACATGCAGGCACTCAAAGAATCTTGGGACAACTGGGTTCAGAAGTGATTGGAAGGAAAAATTCTATCTGGTGGAAAGTCTGTGCCAGATGATATCTATGGAAAGATATCATCTGTGGCATCTTCCTGGTCCTGCCAGAGCACCAGCAACTGGCTCAGATGATACCCTTGAATGAGCTTTTCACTCATTCTGGAACGCTCTCAGCGGTCGCGGACTTGCTTACTCTATGTACTCAGGACTATGATGTCATGTATCGTCCTGGGGAAGAGCCGTTGGGTGGTAAATGTTGAGTCTGCAATTTCTCATTACAAACATGAGTCAACTCATGCGCTCAGGCTTATGATAGATATTTATCAATGACTTTAGACTACCTTGACCGCAACAAAACAACCATACTTATTCTTGCAGACAGCAAGAACTGTCTCTTGTTCTTGGATGCCAGCCACAGGACCTAGAGTACTGCTATGAATGCGTCCAGTTTTTTTTTTTTACTAAAGACAAGTGGGAAGAGCATTGCAAAGGACATCTTGAATCCATCAGCTCCTGAAGATGTGAGATCATCACCTACTGCCATACCCTCATCTGACCAGGATACTGCCCTTTCTGCCTTGAAGATAGCACCAAATTACCTTCCAGGCGCATGAAACCCTGGACGTGCAGTAATGAATGGTGGGATCATATAGAAAAGGATCATCTGATGGATGCACATTGGCTACAGCAGTGTTGACATCTGATGTGCAATCTGCAAGTCCTGGATGAAATGGCCCTCTGTTATTATCTCAGTGACATACATGGCCTACACAGTGCTATTTGGAATAAGACCAACAGACCCACATTTAAAGTCGAGGACACAGATTCAGAGGTTGACACAGAGCTGAACAAAACCAGAAAGAAGAGACAGTCTGGCAAAACCAACATGAGAGAGGTGGGAAAAAAGCAACCAAAAGGACAGAAAAGAACACAAACAAGATAGGCTTGTTCACAACAGACAGATCAAGATCAAACTTGTCTGTCAAGGGTCCTAGAATATATTGCATTCAAAGTAGGTTTAGTGACTTTGCATGAAAAATGTGAATGTCACCATGCCTTGCTGACTTCCTTGCTGACCAGCTTGTCCATCTTCTGGCCGACTTCCCTCTTATAGAGCAGCCGCAAGAACTTCCACTCTACCCATATTGTTACCTGCTTAGTGATATTAAACTGCTTTAGTCTCCAATCAGCATAATATTGAAAGTTCTTTACAGAATATGCTGGTAGATGCTGGTGATGATCGACCCCCACAAACACACAGTGTCTACATAGCTGATATTAGATCTCAGAGAAGGCATGATTTCTGAATGCCTCACTGCTTTCAGAATTGTCCAACTTGATTAATGGCTTTGATGGTTGCCTCAGCGTGTTTTCCTGTTGATCTGAATTGCACAACACAGGCGGCATCTCTTGCATGGTAGTCTTGAGGGGTGAGTTCAGACTCCTCTTTGCAAAGATGTGACTTTCTTTTATTTATATTAGATCGTCGAATTGTCTCCCACAGCGCAACCATTGCAGCCAGGTGATGGTTCAAGAGCAGTGATGTTTCATGCAAGGGCAACAGAGAACTTTTGAAGGAGAATCTGTAGAAGACAACCAAGAAAGGAAAAAGTATTCATGTCAAGGAGGGCCTTTCATATAATTGAGAGGATCACCAACCTAGAAGGGTACAAGTGACAAATGTAGAAAGGGCACAAAAATAGAAGGAGGTCAAAAATAAACATGGTGATACATGATCCGGTCAACGATGATGTCGCTTAGCATTCGGTTTGGGGAACAAAAGACGAGCGAGGATGACAGCTTGTAGCCAGCGTTGGTCCTAGGTCATGACATATCCAAAGCACATGGTCCTACAACCCCTGCGGTTCGGAGGCCAGTGTGGTCGCCAGTTGTCGGTCCTGCGCCCAGGCCGGTCCTAGGACTGAGGTCCCAGGACCCAATGGGTCCTCTGTCCACTGTACCAGGCAGAAAGAGCGAGGTCACTGGACCTATAACCTCATCAGACCTTGGACTACAAACCTGCGCCCGATTCAGGCCCAGAACTGATTACATTTTGCTGCTCTGGACAGAGGACCACAAAAGTCATAGGTCCGTCTCCCTGCAGCGCCTGGGGACCTAGGATACTGGCCACACGTCGGGTCAAATATCATACTCATAGAACATGTATTCTCTCATCTTAGTCCAATAGACCCTATTCCCTTACTGAACCATACTCCTCATGTGAACTAGACACAGCTCCGAGCTTGATAGCTTGTAGGTATTTAGATGAGTTTAGCTATCAGAGGGCAATATTTGTAGTCATACTGTAGTCATTGAGCATAAATCTCTATCCTCCTGACCCTACTAAAGTTACTGCCTTGGGCTTCTATTCAGAACTTCACCTCCATTGTATGTATTGCCTCACTTTATCATAAGAATTTTCAAGACAATGACTTATAGCACAAGAAATCCAATGACACAGAGTGAAAGAGCAAGGGCCAGGGCCTCCCATCCTTGGCCTTGTTAGTCATGGTGACCCTCAACCGCGGGATCAGAACATGGGGCAGAAGACACCGCTGTCTCTAGCCACAAAACTCAGGCGCAGCAGCAAAAGAAAGACACAACATCAGCTCACAAGAGACAATTCAAGTATGTCCTTGAGCATCTCAAATGCCTGCTTTCCATGAAGTACTTGGCATTTCAATACTGGAAAAAAATCTCCCAAGGAACGCCTCAAAAGACATCTCAATAGTTGTTTCATCAAGGAGAATGATCTTCCGCAGGATAACATGACCCAATCAGTGTTAAAACAGGGTCACAAGATTTTATACATTGAAAAAGGGTTGAACAAGCCAGGTATCTCACTAGTCCTACTGGAAGCTCTCCCAAAACTCGCGCACCTCCACTATAAAGAGTTGAAACAATTGATTGAACTCCTCCAAGGTGATCAGAAGATCATGGAGTTTGCTCAGATGTTATCAAAGCGACTAGATATCTACCAAGGCGGCTATGACAAACCTATTTGTGATTTACATCCTCTTGGTAACCCATCAGCCACCTAATGGAATCTAGAATCCCTCATCTTGGCGCGGAAGGAGAGGACGGCCCTCCAGAATGGGCTGCTTTGAAGAGTGTCATCAATTTAATGTCAGAGATGGAGTATGTCACATAATTTCACATCTGTCACGTTCACTACTGACCAAATCTATATATACATCTGGGTTGGCTTCATCCAAACTGCATATAGTATTGAGTATCATTGTTAATGTATTCAATCATGGGCTCTGTTGAATAGCCCCCCATATTGTAGGGACCAAACCCTCAGCATGCGACTCCTTGGCCCAGAGGCAACCACAGGCAACTAACAGCTGGTTTTTCCCAACATGAATATCTATGAGCTGGGTTGCACTTGCCAGAATGGTTTCCTTTGACATCCTGTGGGAGCCAGGATAGACCTGGAACATTCCATTTTCTGGTCCAAGAGCAGCTCCAAGCAGTCTAAAGAACAACAGCAGTCCAGGGCATGGATGTGCAAGTTTCAATGGTGATTGTTCTGTGTCCAGAGTGAAATGAATGAAACAAACAATGAGGGGACCCTGCTCAATTAACCCATCACCAGAGCTCTCAAGGTGGCTTTGAAGCATGATGAGTATCTGTGGCAACAAGATTAGCCTACAATAACTGTCTGAACTGGGCGGCAAGATCTTATGTCTTTGTGTTTTAGAAAAATCCTTGAATTCATCATTGCCTTGAAAATGGTAGGTTGGTGCTTCTTGCGATGTTCTTGAGCAATATAGTTTGTCTCATCCAACAGAATTCTCAATAGTATTGATTATTTGTTGAGATGGCGCTTCGCAGTCAAGCACAACAAAGCCATCAGTCTCCATTGCCCATAGGTGAGGATTGTTTAGCTGTGCTAAGTTGGCATCTGAGACAGCCAGTTCTCCCATTGCTCTTTGTAAACTGCTGACTTTTGGATGCTATGACAATTGTATGAAAGAAGTAAAATGTTGTCAAGGGATATGGAATTGGCCCTCCTATGTCCATCATCCTGATAATATATAGATTGAATGCAAATTATTTCATTGTAATCTAATGTTGTCTTGGTGGGATTTTCATGCGCTCGTGTATCAGCCTATAGCGGATTGCTTCTATTTTGAAGAAAGTCTATCTCAGCTCTTTCCTTACACTCAAATGAGTTCATGTAAGCATTGAAACATCCAAAGTAATCCTATCTCTCTCACATCTTTAAAAAAATCCATTGTTGGAGAGGCTATACATAAATACACAAAACCAGGCTGAAGATAAGAACAATAGCCACAGCTCACTCCACAATCTGAAGTACAATTGCAGGACCTGGATAGTTTTCCATGCACCGGTCACCTGTTCTGAAAGGCTAGACAGTTCTAGTCCACATATTCCTGGCGTCAACCGACGGCAAGCTTTACCCAAATCGTCCTATGAGATGTTCCATTCCTCAACACTCATGAGCTGCCTTGCGCATCTGATCTTTTTGAAAAGCGGTCAAGGACAAAGCACATATGTATAGCCATAACGCGTAAGCAGACTTGGACTCGATAATCTGGGCTGAAAAGTACACCAGCATATTTAGCGTTTTCTATAGGATCCTTAAGACGGCTTGTCAATTGGATAGCTGTATGATATGTTGGAAGGCAAGCCTGGTCTGCTGTGGGGGCGCAGGCTAAAGAGTCTTGAGTAACTGGCCCCAGTACAGTTTCCTGATAGAAGAATGTGGACCAACCAGACCTGCGCCAGCCATCCTCTGAGGGTTGGTCTCCTGTTGGCCTGCAACTAGAAGACGCGCTGCTTTGACGCGGTGATGAGTGAGAATCCCGCGCAGGGTATTTCACCCATGATGCTAAGAGCAGGCTCCAAAGAGATGACAGCTGCAAGCAAATCATTGAGCTGTGAGAAGTTAGCAGCATGCTTGCAATTGAGGACTCACAAACTTGCCCAAGTCAATGCTGTGAACAGTTTGTCTTGGAAGGTTGGCTACCGTATAGGAAATGGAATATGCAAACCAAGACACCACACAAGCAGTGGCAATAGCAGGCAGTGAGCAAGAAGGATAATCAAGGCTAGCCAGTTGAGATTCAATGAGGCAAGCAGCAGTTAATGAGCACCTTCTTATATCCGGCCCAGTTCTGTTATCTCAGTCCAGATGCATTGTTTCTGTCCTCTGTCTATTGCATGCCTCGCAAGAGGTCTGCGCGGCATGCAACACTAAAAACCTTAATGTGATAGGACCAGGTCCAATCAAATGTTTTGATCTGATAATATCCAACATTTGAGGTTCCCCTGCCTTTGCGGGTGCGGTTCGGTGGGGTATATTGACTTTGGGCGGCTGCTGTTTGACACATGAGGCATGAACAAACCATCAGCGCCGTACCAATATCTCCAGTCCACAACCGGGCTGTGTCTTTGCCATGCTTGCCATCACATACCCATCAAATAGACCTTTCACCTTTTGCAGTCTTTAGTACTGCATCTTCGTATGCTGCGGAACACTCAGTAATGTCTTGGGCATGAAGAACTGGTTTGTCAGACCTTGACTGTATTCACTCTTTCCCAACTGATCAAGCCCTGGGTTCATGATCCATCCATTATCTGAAGTTCTAGCAAACGTGACGCATTTAGTGCAACAGGAATGGGAGATGTCTGCCCGGGCAGACATCTCCCATCTAGCGTGATCCACCCGATGAAAACACCAAATTGTTGACTCTTGAGATGTCTGCCCGGGCAGACATCTCCCATCTAGTGTGATCCACCTGATGAAAACACCAAATTGTTGACTCTTGAGATGTCTGCCCGGGCAGACATCTCCCATCTTGCGTGATCCACCAAATTGTTGACTCTTGAGGACCCGAACTGAGGTGTTTGAATGGAAATACCCTATTTATTCTCCTATTTAGAACATGACCAGGCAAGTTACAGGCTGTACAGGGATAGAACCGACGGCTAATTAAGGATTAGAATATGTGTAGGAAACTTATCCTTCATCATCGTGCTGGAGAGCAGACTCGATTGGAAGATGAGCGGAGAGCAGCGGACATGGCAGCATGGCTCGAGGATTTCGAGGCCCTGTGATAAAAAAAAAAGATCAACATATCCCAATTGAGGCGCATCCTATAGTTAGTAGAAAGCCATTTCAAGGTTGCATGCAAATCACTTATCATCCACCAAGCGATGCACCCCGAGTGAGAAGATTGATGCTGTCTGCATCGCGAATAGATAACAGAAGATGTATGAGAGGAGATAGCGCCTTCATTCTTTTATTTTGATAATACCAGTGTAGCTCATACATGTCCACATCAACATCGTATGCATGAATAATTGGATCATTTCTCAATACAGATGCCCTACAAATAATCTGATATGAAGTATAAAGCTGCACTATGGGCCACAACTTTTTGTTCCAGAAAGGATAAGTATTATCCTCTTTACACAGACCTACTATTGATTACGTAACCAGTCTACCCCACATTCCATGTCGACCGAGCCCGAAGCGGAAATCTCGCAGCTGTGGCGCGGGGTAGAATTGGACAACGCAGGAATGAGCTTGGAATCGTTGGGCTACGCTTTTCTCACATGGGGGCAGCCCCCGGAGCAAATGACCAAGAATGTTGAGGCTGCCCTTAGCCAAGTGACGAGCTCTGATAGCTATTATCTTAGAGGCGCCTTTAATTCTCCGTTATCAAAGGCGCTCAACGAGTTCATGGATTATAACGAATCTATGGACAAAGAAGAAGCAGTATGTCTCTTGGAATTTCTATTTGCGCCCAGTTTACCCATTGTTTATAGGAGGCATACATTTTTAGCCACGTGCTCGATGTGCATCCTGACAAAGGACGATTTCGAGACCCTGTCATAGTCTACAAAGCCCTGAGCGAATCGCGACCTTATATGATCGGCCCATATGGACATCCGCGACGCGAGGCAGTTGTGCTCATTCGGTTATTCCGAAAAGGGCTTGATTCTACGACGGTCTTGTCTGTCTATGATGGATCACACAGTCTGACGAAGCACGAATTCTATCAGCAGCGGGCAGAAGGGAAGCTGAAAGCGAGGCCACTATTGTGGGAGCTGAACGAGGTCTTAATCATGCGAGCAGAACTGTGGGTAGAGTTCTCCATCAACGCGGATGACATATTTATCGTGAAAGGGTATTCACGCGGAATTGCGCAGACTGCTGTGGGCGGTTCAGAAGAGGATGTGGTACCTTTCATGCGCTGATGGGATGCTATGATTGTTGCAAAGATTGGCAATTAAGGAATCCATTTGCAGAAATTCCGAGCGCTAATTCACGTGTGCTTCTGTATTCCTGTTCATACAAAAAAGCTGGGAAAGTCAGAATGCAAAGAATTGCCCATAGGGTTGGTCAGGCCATACCAGTACGATGTTGAACTCAAGCTGGTATTTGGGCACATCGTCCGAAAAAAGCCGAGAGACTCTTAAGATGTTTGGATACATGCCCCGGCGTAAAAGGTCGCATGCTAGTTTCAATTCCGGATAAGGTAAATGCTGGAGCTTTTTGACAACAGGCATGAGGACAAGCGCTATCCCTGGTTCCGACAGTTCGAACTCAATTAACAACTCCTTTCGGCCGATCGTCACCCCGCTTCGTAACGCCCTCAAGGGAAGATTCTCCTTCTCGGCAAAAGTTGGGAGCTTGCCCTCCATTCGATAACCGGGATTCATAACCCACCACTGCGGATTTTTGGTGATATCCAAGTCGGGGAAACATGCATGATATTGCGACGTCAGTGACCGTATATTGAGCATGTAGAGTAGCATTTTCTCCATTGTCGCGTGTCTCCCGAGTGAGAGATTGGATACTTGTGGATCAGACATTGCCCTCATCCCTCTTATAATGTCTGTCCGATCACACCTGAAGAATTGCTGAACTAATTCCAATGTCTTCTCAACTGTGTTTAGGAAGCTGTGCGCAGTCAAGGTCTCCTTTCCTCGAGCATTGACCACTGGTTGACTTGATCGTGACAAGTCCTGGAAAGTCGCATAGGCTTGCTGTCTTTCACCTCCGCCGCTAATTGCCTCCATGTCGATTGGGCTGAGCGGAGGATCTCCTAGAAAGAGTTCCTACAAGGCTAATATGGACATTGCGTCGGGAGGTTGAAAGGACCCAAATATTGTCTAAACCTTAAGCAGTTAGTCAGTGGGGCCTGATTCGAGTCAAATCTTATCGCTAAAGCAGTCCATCCATGCAGTGTTGGAACTTCGCCGTAACACCTTGAAAACTCAAACTGGCGGATTTTTGAGCTGCCCAACCGGAACAAGATTCTGCAGGTCAAAGTTCTCCAGCTGGCTCCCAATGCGCTAGATAGGATCGGTAGGGAAGAGCATGAAACATTGACGCCCGTGCGCCCGGATCATGGCATTTCGTTTTGCGATCTTGTCAACCCTGGATTATGCACCTATACCGTGGGCCTAGAACTTTGCTAAATGCTAAAATAATGCGGTATTCGCGGTTGCCTCGCGAGTGCGACCATGCAAGCATTGATGCTGGTTGCCTCCTACAAATATCAGCAGAGGTGACCTTACAATCTCTCTTTTATTGAAGAGAGGGTAGGTATATACCACCATACACGGAATCAATTGCGGCTGACCGATCACCAGTGTATAAAGGGAGCTTCCATGCTGGATGGAAGGCAAGCTGCCTTGCTATCGCTTCTCCTTGCTCCCGTGTACCTGGCTCTTAGTGCTATTTTGAGCAGGCAGTCAGTATTCCACATCCTACCAGCCTTGCGCGCAGACCCCTGCAAGCGCTTCTGTTCTCAGAACCAGCACCATGTCATATGAGCAAGTGCGGCTACCACACAACTCCTTCTTTTTGGTGGCTGTAGATTTAGCTGCTGGAGATGGTCCCGCGGACATTGCGGTACCAGAAGACCAATCCAATCGAACTCGAAGCTCCTCTGTTCTAAACGGGAATGACAGACATGTAATACAGAGAGGCCGTATTGACTTCTGGAGGCATTTATGCGCCACTGCGTCAAGGGTATGAGTCCTGTCCTTTTGACTTGTCGTCTGCATATTGATTTAGCGTGGCCAGTGGATGCGGGACCTTCGGCGCACCTTTTCAAATTTCCAGAACCGGTCCAATGATGACCTGACTAGAAGTTACTGCTGAGATTGTCACCGTCGTGGCGTACTTGAGATCGGGTTCCAAGAGTGGCAGAACAATGGAAATCGTCTGCTCTGACTTTCTGAGTCGAAACCAGACGGCTAGGTTTTGCTCTTTTTTAGGAATTATTTTTAGACCCCTAAGAACATGCTATCTAAGAGACCGGATGTGGATTGAATAGGTGAAGCTGTCCTCAGCCCCTACCCAGGGAGACTTGGCGTTCCAAGCCGTGTCATCCACATAATATGAACCAAAAACATTACTCAAGGCATGAGTGTGCCTGATGAGATGGCCTTCCCTGTCTGTGGCTGTCTAGACCAGCCCTTCATTTCGGGCATCTTCCCTTCCGGGAAAACATGGATACCCGCCTCACTAGAGCTAGTGCCGCCTCCATACGTCGTGGCCTCAGAGTAATAGCCCTACAGACACCTGTTGCCTTATCTCACACGATGGAGGACGCACCGAGTTACGCCTTAGAAAGAACCCTCAAGTGGTGGAGCGAACCGGACTAGATCGGGGGTATACAGCTTTCCTGCGTCAGGGGTCTCCAGAAAAGCAGCCTGATGAGAGAACCACAGGGAGCTTCTTTCAACCCGAGATTTGCGCCTATGCGTCCGGGATGAAATTACCTTCCTGCAGGCGGACTTCGCCACGAACAGCTCCGTCGAGCCTTGCGGCGAGCATTGGCCCTTACGGAGCGATATCACCGTGCATATCTGGTCACCACTAGGTATACAGGCTGAGACTGGAAGCCCCCAGCAAGGCCTTTTTTACCTATCAATCTACGGCTCAATATCTACCGCTGTCCCCAAGTTCTGGCTTCAGGTGCCGAACCAAGTTCTCTCTAGGAGGGTGCATGACCATGAAAAACACACTCTCGTCACGGCAGCAATCACCTACCCACGGGCCACTCCATCATCAGAGACCATTGAAATGTTCGAATATAATTCTTCGTTCCTTGTCGTTGGGAAAACGGCTAGCCAGAATTACCCTGCTGCATGGATGCATTTCATTAGGTTCCCTGGATGAGAATCATGTAATGACTCCTGCCCCACTTGAAAGCAGCCTGATGTTCTAAGCATAGTCGTGTAATTTCGTTCCTTCCTGGGCGCTTAGTCGGAGTGGACACCATATCTTCGTAAGCCATCAATCTGCCCTCCCTAAGAGGCAGCCAGGCAACACGGCAGAAAGATGACTGAGAACAAACAGCTAAAAGCTGCGAGAAATTGTTCTTCTGCTTGTACATATTCAATGACTTGAATTTTGGGAACAGGTGAAGCGCCGCCGAACATGCAGGACTATACTAGGTTCCATTACAAAGAAGCCTGTATTAGCAGATGGCAAGGTATCCAATGATATCTATAGATACATAGGTAATTTGCAAGTGGTATTTCAGACAATTTGAAAATAATTACAGACATAATACAGGTAATACACAGCAATACAGCAGCCGGTGGACAAGACAAGCCAGCCCCTGATCCGATCAGCGAGGACGCTGCTCACCTTTCCACCTGGGCAACAAGCTTGCCTGCTGAAACCTTCACACTGCCCATCTTTCTTCTTTGAGTGGATTGCATATGGTCCGCCATTTTCCAAGGCAAACCAGCCTCATTACATGCTGGGAACTCGCAGACATCAGGCTATATTGAGTCTGCCTGTACACCTCAGTACTTAATATATAGATATGTAACTTGGGAGAAGAACATTGAATCTGTCATTACTTCTCATCTCAGAAGACTCAGTTACATTGTCATAGAGATACCTTGTTTGCCGGTGAGTTGAGAGCGCCTCCTGTTTTCTGCACTGTCCTGATCCTCAAGACCACTTCTCCATCCAACACCTTTCCTTTACTGCACCATAGTTCTGTGGTCCTGATCTTTAATTGAGCAGCTTTCAGTGTCTCTCTCAGGGTCGCATTTAGCATTTTCATTGTATTTTCTTTTTCTAGCCTTCTTTATTACTGGGACTTTCTAGAAACTATACTATCTAGTCTTTGACCATGGCTAATGATAACAGGTTATCAGAGTGGTACTCTTCTATGCATGCACAATGAGCGAATGTACATTATCAGCTCCCTCAAAGCGCAACTGTGGCCGGCAACAGTGAAAGCCCGTCTGGCTCATTTGAACGGCTGTACTCTACCGAAGTTTCACCCGACGCGCCCGGTTTAGGGGATGGCACCACATGCAAAGGGATGTTCCCCAAACAACCGAGCAGGCGGCCGAAACAAGGATAGGCGGGAGTCATATCCCGCAAAAGATGCCTCCAAATCCTGCAGAAGACATTGATGACTTTGACCGTGGTCCCTCACATTCAGGACCGGGGATAGTCCTTTTCAACCCAGACCTGGATGATGTTA
>Ga0207767_1000512_pt1 | contig 22349 bp, 16 predicted proteins | sample HigsolmetaGSP17D_FD_184845 | JGI IMG/M metagenome (GOLD analysis project Ga0207767, IMG submission 184845) | High solid enriched microbial communities from the Joint BioEnergy Institute, USA - SP1-7-D (SPAdes) | ecosystem: Engineered > Bioreactor > SSF (Solid state fermentation) > Aerobic >... | reverse complement strand
GTGATCTCTGCACATTTAATCACCTTATTCACTGTCTGTTCTATAGTGGAAGGAGATAATGATTGATGACTTCAGAGATGTTGAATTTGCTTCTTTTGCTGGTCCAGTTGATACATATCAGTTGGTGTCTTGTCTGGGCCAAAAGATTGATTGCTGTGTGCTGTGGAAGGTGGTGTTGGTGTCTTGAGCTGGATATGAAGCTTTGAAAGGACTCTTTCAGGGGACAATGAAATCAGGCCAGTTGCTGCAAATCCACTTTGGATGTTTGATGCTGATAAAGCTTGTTTATGGACTGCAGAATAGATATATAGAAAATCTTTCTTATCAATAGAATGGTTCCCTCTCTGCATCATCTCCTAAATCTTCTGGCCATATAAGCACTTTAATGGTGAAAAGCAGCTCACATCCAGTGGTTGTAGCAGATGAGAAGAATGTGATGGCATATATAAAGGAATTATCTTCCTTTCTGTATAGAACTTGTTAAATTCTGCAGTGGCATGGCTACTGTGCCCATCTAGAATCAAAAGGCAATATCTCCCAACTGTATATGAAGCTGTATATGTCTCAAAGGTCTCCTGAAGCTATTTGAGGTCTATCTCATCATTTGTCCAACCATTCTTGCTGATGCTGATTCAGTAGTCATTTGGGACAACTTGATACCAACAAGATTGGTGATTTTCTGCAGCAAGAATAATCTGGGGAGGTAAGGCCCATCTAGCTGCATTTACTGCAATAATTGCAGTCACCCATTCACAATTCCCAGGTTGTATAGCTCTTGCATGACTCTCTTGTGTTTCTGATCCACAGATAACTTTGGCAGTTGAAATCACACTCATTTGGAAGCCAGTCTCATCCATGTTGTAGATATCTTGTGTAAGGATTCTATAATTTTGAATAGTATTATGGAACCACTTGAACCACCCCTTGATCAGCTCTGGATCTTCACATTTAGCTTGCTGGTAATCATACTTTCAGCTGTATTTAGAGCAAAGTTCATTGTGGCACTTAATATACTGGTTTACCCAGTTCTCACTGATGAAGGCTCTTTGGGAGGATGATAGTTGGGCAGATAGCAATAACTGCATCAGATAGCATACAGTTGATATTTGTGGAGGTAAACCACATCAGTCCATATCCAGAATCCATGTTGAAAGTGTATTCTCTTCAGTCTCTGTCAATTTTTGACAATTGGTGATTGAATCTTTGCAAGAAGTAGTCCCACTGATACATGTTATTAAGATGCTTTTAGGCACGTCAAATGCATCTGCAGCCTTTCAGATTGATGGAAATTGGCCCTTTTTATAGGCCTGAAGGGCCAATTGAAGACATTCCTCCCTAGATATATCAGCCATTAGGTGGTGGTGGTGGGTGGTGGTGGTAGTAATAGTCAAAAACTCAGTGTTGGTGTGGTGGCTGACCAGCTCAGTGGTGTGACCAGCTCGGTGGTGGATTATGTTAATATCTGTTGCTGATTAATCTACAATAATCTGTATTCTTTTTTAATGATATCTGTGCTTTTATTCTTCTTTATATTATAACAATCAATAATCTTTCTTAACAAACAGCTTGAGGAACTTAAAGTATTTTTAAGCAGTTTGACAAAAACTTCTTAAACTTCTTGTTTATATATCTTTTTAGATTTCTCTTAAATCTTTAATATTTTGTTAGCTGTAATTATTTTTCTCTCAATTATTTTTTGTTCTTCTGATTATTTTATATTCTTATTATATAATGCTTCAATCTTGCCTTTCTTAGTTTTTTAGATTAGATATTATCTTCTGTCTCTCTTGCTTTTTTAGACTAATCTTTCACTAATATGTTTACTAAGGGTTTCCCCTTATGTGAAGCTTGCCCTCAACTTCTATTAATAAGTGTTATAACTAACTAACATAATCCACAAGTGAGACACACACCTAAGTGAGCTGCACACCTCCTACATGTTCTCTCATACTCAGTTGAATCTATTCAAACCACCACTATACCACCAAAAATGCCTCCTAAGTCAAAAAATTCTATTGAACAAGAAGGAAGGATCTTACTAGCAATTTCTGCATTACAAAAAAAATTGCTATGTACAACAAGCAGCATGTGTTTATATGATATCTGAATTAACTCTACAAGACCAGCTTCACAGCAGTGTTTATTGAGCTGAGCAACACACCAACTCACATAAATTGACAAAAAATAAAGAGGAATTGCTTATACCTGGATCAATGAAGCAGCTCCTCAACCATCTCATATTCAAGATATGGCCAATATTCTACTATAAAAGTGTGGTTCTGCAGATATCCAATCTATTGGCAAGAACTAGGTGTACAACTTTATCAAACAGCATAATGAGCTGAAAACCTGATATTCCTGATGATACAATCAAAAGCATGCTAAATGTGAGGATCTAAAGATTATTAAGAAATAGTTTAACTGTGTACAAATCACTATCATGCAATATAGAATTGCATATAAGGATATCTACAACTTTGATAAAACAGAATATGCAATAGGCCTAGTTGCTACTGCTAAAGTAGTTACTAGAGCTGAGATGATCAGCCAGCTCTTTCTTATATAGCTAGACAATCAGGAATAAGTTACTTCTATTGAGTGTATCAACTCTAGAGAATGGGTTCTACCATCTTATATTATTTTCAAGAGAAAAGTCTATATCTAGGATTGATATAAAGATAAGGCTTTACCACACAACTAGAGAATTGAAGTCAGTGACAATAAATAGACTATTGAGGCTATAGTGGCTGAAAAACATCCTTATTCCTGCTACTGAGGCTTGTATAACTGGAAAATATTGCCTTTTAATTCTTGATTATTATGGGAGTTATTTAACTCCTCAATTCAATCAGATATGCAGTGAGAACAACATTATATTAAACTATATATTAGCATATTTATCATATCTTTTACAATCTCTTGATGTTGGCTATTTCACATCTTTAAAGCATGCATATAGGTGCTTGATTGAGAATAAAATACAGCTTGATTTTAATTATATTGACAAATTTAACTTTCTTAAGGCATATTCACAAGCTCATACAGAGATCTTTAGACCAGATACTATCAAGAATAGCTTTGTAGCTACTGGTCTGATTTTATTCAATCCAGAAAGGATGCTTGAGCAGCTTAATATACAGCTTAAGATCTCTACACTATCAGGTAGTTAATCCACCAATTCTGCACCAAAAACTCCTTATAATCTCAACCAACTGCAGAAGCAGGCATCTATAATCAAGAAGCTTCTAAGATATTATACACAGAGTCTTTTAAGCCCAACAAATACTGTGTTGAACCAGCTTATAAAGGGATGTGAAATAGCAATAAATAGTATTATTTTTATCAAAGAAAATCAGGATCTATAAGCTGCACATAAGAAACAACAGCAAAAAAGAAAATAATCTAATTGGCAGATAGCTTATACAGAGGGCCTTTCTATTCAGGAAGCTCAAGAGCTTATATAATATAAGAATAAGATCTAAGAGATCCAAGAGGCTCTATTAGTTAAATCAGCATTATCTACAGTTTAGCACCCTATACAAGCATCATCATGATGCAATGATTGTTATGTTATAGAATATAAAAGATTGTAATGTCCTAATTGCAGTAGTAATTAGTTTTTATATAAAAATACATTTTTTGCATTAAAAAACAGGCCTACTTTCAGTTATAGCTAGAATTGTGTAGGAGGTGTGTAGCTTGCTTGAGTGTGCAGCTTGCTTATAAATTACATTATTTACCTATTAATCATTACTTTGTTAATTTTTTAGTTAATCTGAGGGTTCTGCTCTTATAGTTATAGCATTTCTAGCACAGCATCATACTGTTTTTCTAAAAATATAACTCCAAATATTAATATAGATATCTAATTTTCTGATCACAATATCACTTCTTTTGTTCTGAGCTCTGGTCTATAATAAATTAATTCTTTATTTAGCTCTTTAATTTGAATATTCATCTCTGCTTTCTGAGTTTCCATTTCAAACTTGTTGATATAGTTCTGATAAAATTCCTGGATACTCCTGAATTAATTATGATTCTGGCTGGTTTTCCATCAATCTATTCTTGGATAAAACTTGATGTTTTATTCTTGATAGCTGCTAACACGATTATTTCTTAATATTAGTTATAATATTGTTTTAAGTCTTTCTTGCCTTAAAATCAGGCATTTCCTTCTTTAGTTTTATTTTTATAGTGCTAGAAACAGTACTGTGTCTGACATTTCTTAAAATCTATTTTGTGATGACTTGAATATCCTGATTCTTTTTTCAGACAGTTGCATATTAAATTATTTATTAGATATTCAAGTTCTTGAGTTTCAACAATCTGTGATATCTAAGGATACTATTTATAGTAACTCTTTTTTAGTCATAAAGAGTGCACTAATCATTATAGCAGACTTGTCAATTCTTTTCTTGATAAAGGCTTCCTGAAAACCTCTAATAATAAATACAATTGCAGTTTAACAGATGTTTTATCAGTTTATTGCAGAAATAGGTTTCTTAAATTCTTGATACTTATTTAATATTCTCAACAATTTAAATTTTCATCTGTTGTTCTCAACTTAGATTTAGATGGCTCTATCTTCTATTTCTTCATGTTCTGAGCTGTTAGACAGCTATAAAACTAACTGTTTTAAAAGAGGTTCTATATTATTATTATACAGGTTTTTGCTTTTGCAGTGATCTTTAAGATATTCTAATAGATGAATTATTATTTTGAGTGGCTTATATAACTCTTCTCAAGCTCTTCTTCTTGGATACTTAGTTTTTTATGCTGATCTTTTTTTTAGAATACTTAGAGAACTTTCAGCTATAGCTTTAATTATAACTTTCTTCTTCTTTGTTCTGGTCTTTGTTTCTGTTGTGATTTTTTTTATCAGTTTGTCTTGCTTAAGCTTTCTATTATTATAGTCTTTCTCATGCATGCTTTTAAGCAGTAATTCTAAATCTTTCTCAATACCCAGGGCTATTTTTCTAGTCAATTGCAAATTTCTCTGATTCTAAATTATTTAATAATTCTTTTAGATTGTCTCAAATTCTGGTTTGTTTTACAAAGCAGCAGCTAGTGTCTGTAACAACAGGCCTAGATAACTAGACCTAATAGGGCCGTTGGTTTATCTTGAAGACAAGAAACAAGGGGGTGAGCAATATAAAAGTAAGAATAAGCCTGTGTTACTAGCAATGCCTATATGACAGGTTGCTATGTGAGTCAACCACAAGGGTTGGATTCTGTCTGAAAGGAGTGTCTTTATATATATGCTGTCTTCCTGGGTCTTCAAGGCGTGTGGAATGGCTCATAGTCTTAGATTATTTGAATTAGTAGGACTTTAAACTGATCCTCTGATCCCCAGATCAGTTGGATCAGTATGCTAAGGATTGATCACACTGATCCAGTCACATAATTATCCTGGAAATAAGTAATTCTGTTCTCTAACTAGGGTCTTATAATGTCTTTGTAACATTACCCCTCCTCTAGGCAGCTTTTGACCTGAAAGCTCTTAAAGAGGTAAGTTCTCTTTTTTTCTTATTCTTCTCTTCTTATCATCTTCCTGGTTCCTGAGATGTGGTTTCACAATATCCCAAAAATGTCTTTAAGATATAACTGCTGACTGTCTTAGCCTGGCTATAGCTGTTCAGTATTTTAGGCTTTAGGTTGTTCCTTGCTTTGACTGTGTTTTCTGTGATCTGGAGTGCTGAGTTGGTCCTTGCTCTAATTGCTGTTTTAAGTGTATTCTCTGAGGTTCCACCATGTATGATGCTTCTTAAGTTTTTATTGCCACTAGTTTGTTGCTCCCCTTCTGTTTTTTGCTGGCTTGTCTAATTGTCTTAGTGAATTGTATTTGTTGTCAGCAAGAACAGATCTGTGCTGAAGAGGCATCAACTTATGCTAAATTCCAACAGGCTTCAGAGGAACTAGAGTGGTTGCACAAAAAGATATAGTTCTTTTCTGCCAAATTACTTTGTCTTCAGAAACAATAATGTCTGTTAGAGGAGTAGGGCTATGCAATCTTGAACCAGAAATCTAAGAATGCTGAATCTCTTGAAGAGGAAGATTGTCAACTCCTAAAAAGTCTGATATCCAAGATTTCTGAAGAGGACCATCAATCTAAGAGGCTTTATTATAATCCAGGTTTCAATCCTTCTTCCTCCAATGCCCAGGCAATAGCATCCAATTTGGCTGTTAGTGCTGAATTGCTTGATGCTTCTTGCCCAGCAGGTGCAGCTAATTTGTCTGTGAATTTCTTCTATTTCTCTTTCTGGGATTCTTTCTTGGCCAACCTCTCTTCCTTCAAGGTGGTGGATCCTCTAGCTTTGAGCAATCTGAGTTTCAGAGATAGAACTCTCTAATAAGATCTTTGCAGTCTTTACAGTTCTTAGAAAGTTCTCAGGTATTTTCTGAGTCATTGTTTCCTGCTCATTTGATTAGATATCTGAACTGACCATCCACATATCCACTGTCTAGTATCTTTTCAACTTTATATTCTTGGTCTGCTTCTGGGTTCTCAGGCAGTATTTCTTTAGTTTCAGTAATGACTGTTGCATGGGTCAGTGCTGGTTCTAACAAAAAGACATAAAAAACAGAGTGTATTCACATGTTCTCTAGCAGTTTAAGTTTATAGTTCATTTTTCCAATCTGTTCTTCAATTTCAAAGGGTTCAATCTTTTTGAAATCCAATTTATTGTTAGGCCTCTATATTTTAATATTCTTTCTGAGGAGGTAGATTTTATCTCTCTTCTTAAACTTAGGTGCCTCCTGATGCCACTGATTGTAGTACATGGCTGCTCTGTAAGCAATGAATTGAATATTCAGGCTTAGCTGTTGGTGTAGCTTCTTCAATTGGTCTGCCTTGAGGATTTCTTTCTGGGCCAGAACTTTGCCAGAGATGGGCTCCTGATATACTATAGGCTCAAACCTGTAGTTGGTGTAAAATGGTGATTCCTGGGTGGCTTCAGTCTTTGTGCTATTATATGCAAACTGGGCTAGAGGCAGTAGTTCAACCCAATTATTCTGTTGATAGTTGATGTAGCAGCAAAGGTATTGTTCCAGGATTTAATTAATTTACTTAGTCTGCCCATCTATCTGTGGGTGTGCTGTTGTAGACAACTTATGCTTAGAGCCCAATTGCTGAGTCAAGAATTGCCAAAACTTGGATGTGACCAGCTTATCTCTGTCTGACACAATTTTGTCTGGTAGGCTATGGTTTCCCACAATTATCTGTAGAAAGATATATACCAGATCATCTGTGTTGGCTATTTTCCAGTAGGGTAGAAAGTAGGTGTATTTAATAAGTCTGTCCATAATGATCAGAATAGAGTTATATTTCACCTTGGTCAGGAGTTCCTCTAATTCTGGCAAATTGGTGATGAAGTCCAGGGATTAGACTGCCAGGGTTTTTTAAGCACTTTCAGAGGCTGCAGATATTTATATAGGATGTGTCTGATGGCCTTGCTTCTTATGCAAAGATTATATTGGGAGATTACTTTTTATATTGTCTTTCTGAGTTCTGAGAAATAGAAATTTCTGGTGATTTATTTGATGGTTTTATCCATTCCCTGATGGCTATATACTGGGGCTTCATGAATGTCCTTAACCAACTGTTCTTGGAGTTTGGCAGGCATATAGATCAATCTCTAGTATAGGATAATGTCTTCTTCTTTTATAGCTATATTAGAGTTTCTCTCTGCAGGTTCCTGTATCTCAGACTTTTCAAGGATTTTTATCAGTTTCTGGGCTATAGAGTTATTCTTATAAGCCTTCTTGATTTCTTCCTTCCATGAGCCAGTAATTCAGAAAGCCAGTGCCAGCTGCCTGGCTAGAATAAGCATGCCATCTATCTTGGTTCTGAAGATTGCAGGCTGAGCTCTGAGCTTTTCTGTCTTATAGTCTAGTCTTTGACTAAGAGTATCAGCTCTGGCATTCTCCCTTTCTTTCCTGTAAGTGATCTGGATGTCATACTGTGCCAGTTCTTTGACCCATCTAGCTTGTCTTTGAGTCAGCTCCTTGGTGGTGGTAAAGTGAACCAAGTTCTTATAGTCATAATATATTAAGGTTTGGTGCTTGGCTCCCTCTAGATAATGCCTCCATTTCTTCAAGACTGCAACTATGGCCAGTAATTCTTTATTATGGATATCATAGTTCAGCTCTGAGGGTGTCATCTTTCTGGAATAATAGGCAATGAGGTGCAATCTGTCTTCCTCATTTGACTAGCTGAGGCATGCTCCAATAGTGTAATTAAAGATATTTATTTCCAGTATAGCTGATTTCTCTGGGTTATAAATCTTTAAAACAGGCTCTTTATAGAACTTCTGCTTTAATCTTTTAAATGCTGCCTGCTGTTTTTTCTCCCATTCAAAGCTTTGCTTCTTCTGGGTAAGCTGTATCAAGGGCTCTGCAATCTTGGAGTAGTTCCAGATGAATTTCCAGTAAAAGTTGGCAAATCCAAGGAAGAACTGCACTTCTTTAACTGAAGTAGAAGTAGGCCATTCTCTAATAATAGTCAGTTTTCTTTCATTTATCTTCACATATTCTGGGGTGATGACAAATTTTAAGAACTCCATTTTTTGAGTATGCCATTCACATTTCTCTGAGGCCACAGAGAGCTTTCTATTTTGTAGAGCTTTTAGGACCTTCTTTACATACTCCTTATGTTCTTCTAGGGTTTTTGAATAGATGAGGATGTTGTCAAGGTAGGCCATGCAAAAGATGTCCAAGTAGTTCTGCAATGTGTTGTTGACTAGGCTCTGAAATGTGGCAGGCATGTTAGTAAGTCTAAATAGCATAACTGTGTATTTAAAATGTTCTAGATAGGTTTTAAAGGCAGTCTTCCATTCCTCTTCTTTCTTCATTCAGACTAGATAATAGCCTTTGTGCAAGTCCAGCTTGGTGAAATATCTGGCCTTTCTAAGCCTATTCTGAAGCTCTGAGATGAGCAGCAGCAGATAGCAATTCTTGATGGTGATATCATTGAGCTGACAGTAATTCACACAGAGCCATAACTTCCCATTCTTTTTGGGGACAAAGAGTATAGGGTAACCTGCTGGTGAAGTCAATGGCCTAATATATTCTTGCTCCAGGTTCTTGTTAATATATTTTTATAGTGCCTCATGTTCCTTTTTCAAGAGGGGGTAGATTGGTTTAAATGCTGATTATATCTCTGGTTTCAATAGTATCTCATAGTCCTATAGCTAGTATTCTGGCAATTGTTCTTTGCCTCTTTTCTAGAAAACATCCTGGAAGTTTCAGTACTCTTTTGGTATGTTCTCCATCTTCTGGATAGAGGGTCTGGCTGTTTTCTGCTTTTTTATTAGAGTTCCCACTTCTCTGACCTCTCTAGAGCAGATATATAACATACCAACTTGCTCTCCCTGTTGCCATATGTGTTTTAGCACCTCCCCTGATATCTTCTGGATTTTAATATCTTCTAGTTGGTTCTGTCTCTCAGGCTGCCCCTCAGGCCTTATGCCACTTTTAGGTGTCTCTGCAAACTGCATCTCTTCAGTCCTCCAGTCTATATAGGGGTTGTGTGTCTTTAGCCAGAGTATTTCTAGAATAATATTATATCTTGAGATTTGTGTGATGTTCAGGTTGATCTGCTTCAAGTGCTGTTCAATCTTCAGGGTGGATTCCTTGGTTTTCATCTATATCCATCTATCTCCATAGTTATTGGATGACTTATCTGCTATAGTTAGTTTGTAGGGTTTTTCCTTTGCCTGATAAGGGATATAATTCTTGATGATAAAAGTGTTGCTAATAAAGTTTTCTATGGCTTCACTATTAATTATAATTCTTGCTTTTTTCCCATTGATTTTGCTATTAATAATAAGCTGCTGATATAGTCCTTTTCTGGTGGTGCTTGTGTCAAGGTGTAAAGACTCTAGCTGCACTCTCTGCAAGTGTCCCTTTCTGGCAGGGCCAACTAGTTTTTTGACTTGAATGGTTTTAAATATCAGCCTGTGGCTTCCTTTTCTGATTGGTGGATATTGCAGTCATTGTCATAACAGGCAGTTCAGTGGTAAGTGGTATGATCTTCTTCTTTTTTCTGAGTGGCAGCAGCTTGCTTCTTTTTCTTCTTCTTAGGCTTGTTGGGACACTTCCATCCCATATAATTGTTCTTTCCACAATGGATGTATAGCTTCTGCTTGTAGCACTTCTTTTGCTTCTTAATCCAGTTAGGATTAGGTCCTCAAGGCTTCTTGTCAAACTATTTGAATTTGTCCTTCTGGGAGTTTTTTTGATTGGTGCTGTCTAGTTCTATGGCATCATCTCTATTCCCAGTATGCCACTGGTTGTTCTGTTGTGGAGGGTTGGCTTGGTAGCAACATTCAAAGAGGCAGTTGTTAATCTTGATAACCAGATTGATAAGTATATTTAGGTCCTTGGGGTCCTCATGAATCATTAATCTGTTTTTGATTTTATCCTTCAGTCTGCATCAGTAGTGCTCCATGAGAGATTTGTCTGACCAGTTGTCTAGGTATGCTGCAGCTTGCTGGAATTCAGTGGTGTAGGTGGCAACAGAGGTCTTTTGCCAGATTGTTATAACAATATGGGTGGCCTTCCAGACTTTATTAAGATCTCCAAAGTTCTGCTTCATTTTAGCCACAAAAGTAGGGAATTTATTAAATATTTTATTAGTTTCTGGTTGATGTTCCTCTGGCGCCTTTTGCATTTGATCTTGGAGATAGGGTTCAAACTATTGAGCTGCTGTGCCTTAAAGATAGGTTGCTGTAAACATGACCTTTCTGTCTTTGTCTGGGAAATCTGGTGTGTTGAAAAAGAAGTAGAGTTCTAACTGAGAAATGAATATCTGGAGCTTCTTCCTTTCTCTATAGAAGAGATCTGGTTTAGCCACCTTAGTTTGCTGAGTTGAATCCTGGCTGGGGTTGGTTATCTGCCTTGTGTTGCTCTTTTGTGTTTGATGTTCAAGGTATCCCATCTGTTCTCACAGCCACATATTCTCATTAACCTGTCCCTGTAGCTGTTTCTGTAACTGCTGAATCTGCTCCTGCAACTGCTGAATCTGCTCCTGTAGGGCTCTTACTGCTTGAGCCAGTTCCTGGGTGGAGATATATCCCTCTATGCTTGCTATTTCTCAGATGCCCACAACATGCCTTGCTTCCTGCAAGAAAGGTGGTTGAAGTGTAACAACAGGCCTAGATAACTAGACTTAATAGGGCTGTTGGTTTATCTTGAAGACAAGAAACAAGGAGGTGAGCAATATAAAAGTAAGAATAAGCCTGTGTTACTAGCAATGCCTATATGACAGGTTGCTATGTGAGTCAACCATGAGGGTTGGATTCTGTCTGAAAGGAGCATCTTTATATATATGCTGTCTTCCTGAGTCTCCAAGGCATGTGGAATGGCTCATAGTCTTGGATTATTTAGATCAGTAGAACTTTGAACTAATCCTCTAATCCCTAGATCAGTTGGATCAGTATGCCAAGGATTGATTGCACTGATCCAGTCACATGATTATTCTGGAAATAAGTAATTTCGTCCTCTAACTAGGGCCTCACGATGTCTTTGTAACAGTGTCTTGATCTCTAATTTCTGAATAATCAGGCCAGTCCTTAGTTTCCGCAATCAGTAAGTTTTTGCATAATGTCCTGGTTTTCTATACTTGAAACAAGTATTTTTCTGAGATTATTCTTTAATTTTTTCTCAGTCATATTTAACTTTATAATGATATTTTTATCTCAGTTTTATTTTGCTCGTAAGTTTTATTAATGTTTAACTGATTTTTTAAGATTTTTAATTGTCACATTGAGTTGTAAGCTTCTATTTATAAAGTCAATTATTAATGCAGATAGCTTGTTTAATCATTTTATTTAATGTTTCAGATTTATTATTTATATATAGCATCTCAGTTTTAATCTCATTCTTCAAGCTCTGATAGAAGTGTGCCTTAAGAACTGACTCATCTCAGTTTAAATAAGAGATAATTTAATGAAACTTCGATGTATAACTTGCCACTAAAGTTGTTAAAGAGAGTATAATTTCTGTTGTGTAATTTATTCTTTATCTAGATCTTTAAAGATTGCTGGAAGCTTCTTCTTAAACTTAATATATATTAACTTTTAAACAACTTGTATCCTTTTTTTGTTCTTTAAATAAGTTTTTATTAAAGTCATATATATAGCTCAAACCAATCAAATACTGCTTCTTAAAGATAGGTTTCTGCAAACATGACTTTATTACTTTCTAAAGTATTTGACAGATTCAGTTATATTTATTGCTACAATTGCAGTAACCCATTCACAGTTTCTAGATTATATAGTCTTTGCATGATTTTCTCTTGTCTCTGAACTGCAGACAACTTTGGCAGTTGATATTACACCCATTTGAAAGCCAGTCTCATCTATATTATAGATATCTTGCTCAAGGATCCTATACTTCTGAATAATATTATAAAACTGTGTAAACCAGCCCTTAATAAGCTCTGGATCTTTGCATTTAGCTTGCTGATAATCATACTTTCAGCTGTATTTAGAGCAAAGTTTTTTATAATGCTTGATAAATTGGTTTATCCAGTTCTTCCCAATAGAAGCTTCTTGAGATGAAGATAACTGCACAGAAAGCAACAATTGCACTAGATAGCATACAGTTAATATTTGTGGAGGTAAACTATGTCAGTCCATATCAAAAATCTATACTGAAAGTGTAGATTCTTCAGTATCTGTTAATTTGTGATAATTTGCAGTTGAATTTTTGCAAGTGTAGTTTTATTAACACATGTGATAAAGGTCCTTGGAGGCACATCAAAAGCTTTGGCAGCTGCAGTTTTTGATAGAAAAAGATCTTTCTTATAGGCTTCAAGTGCTAATTGCATACACCCTTCTTTTGATATATCAGCCATGATGCAGTGTGTTGGTAAATCATGATAAATCCAATAATAGGGGGTGGTTAAGGTGGTGGCCACATAGCTCAGTGGTCCATGCAGCTCAGTAGTGGATTACATTAGAGTGCTTATTATCAAACATCTCAATATCAGCAACTTTGATATTCTTGAGTGACCGCATAATCTAAATCTGATTTATAAGCTGAGTAATCTGCTTCTTTAATTTGTTCACAATCTCCATGTTAATGCTAGAAGTATTTGATGCCTTTAAAGCAGTAGCAGGAGCAGATAGTTTGGTCAGTTAACTTATTGTAGATATAATTGGTTTTTATAGCTTCCCACCAGTACTCACAATGAGGGTGTCTTATTATTAAAATATAGAGATATCAACTGATTTAGGATTAATATAAGCTTCTTAATATAAGTAAAGTAGGTAGAAGCTATAGAAGAACTAGTTGATTCTCTATAGATTTTAAGATTTGTTTTGTAATAAGATATGATAGACTAGATACATGCTTGAGCAAGAGTTTCTATTTATATTTATTCTGTTCTGTTTCTTATCCTGCAATATTATATCTTTAGACCTGCAATATCATGTCTCTAGACTTGCTTAGCTCAGTATTATTTTTTTCCTCATGTTCTTGAACATGATTAGTCTGAATTATCTTTTCTCCTTCAAGTTGCCTTATTTTGTTTCAACTCTTGTCCTGGGGTTCTGCTGATATATAGCTTCTGCTTATAGTGTTTCTTTTGTTCTTCAGTTCAGTTAAGGTTGGATTCTTGAGGCTTTTTATCAGACTGTTTAGACTTGTTCTTCTGAGAGCTTCTCTAATTGGTGCTGTTCAGCTTTATAGCATCCCCTCTATTTTTAGTATGCTACTGGTTAGTCTGTTGTGGAGTATTGGCTTGATACCAATATTTAAAGAGGCAATTATCAATCTTGATAGTTAGATTGATGAGTGTATTCAGATTCTTAAAGTTTTTATAAATTATTAGTCTGTTCTTGATCTTATTTTTCAATCTCTGGTGATAGTGCTCCATAAGTGATTTTCTAATCAGTCACCTAAATATGCTATAGCTTGCTGGAATTCTGTGGTGTAAGCAGCAACAGAGGTTTTTTATCAGATTGTTATAACAGTATAAGTGGTTTTCCAAATTTTATTAAGGTCTCTAAAGTTCTGCTTTATTTTAGCTATAAAAATATAAATCTATTAAATATCTTATTGATTTTTGATTAATGTTTTTTCAGGTGCTCTTTGCATTCAATCATAAAGATAGGGTTCAAATTATTGAGCTGCCATATCTTAAAAATAAATTGCTACAAACATAACCTTTCTGTCTTTAGTCAGGAAATCTGATGTGTTGAAAAAGAAGTAGAGCTTTAATTAAGAATTAAACATCTGGAGCCTCTTCCTTTCTCCATAAAAGAGGTCTGGTTTAGCCACCTTAATCTGCTGATTCAAATCCTGGTTGGAGTCAATCATCTGCCTTGTGTGGCTCTTATTGGGATGTGTTTGACATCTAAGATATTCTATCTGTTTATAAAGTTGCATATTTTCATTGACCTACTTCTGTAATTGCTTTTGTAACTGCTGAATCTGTTCCTATAGAGCTCTTACTACTTAGGCCAGTTTCTGGGTGGAGATATACCCCTCCATGATTGCAATTTTTTAGATGCCTACAATATGCCTTGCTTCCTGCAAGAAAGGTGGCTGAAGTGTAATAACAGGCCTAGATAACTAAATCTAAAAGAGCTGTTGGTTTATCTTGAGGACAGAAAACAAGAGTGTGAGCAATATAAAAGTGAGAATAGACCTGTATTACTAACAATATCTATATAATGTAATCTACCACTGAGCTGGTCACACCACTGAGCTGGTCAGCCACCACACCAACACCAAGTTTTTGACTATTACTACCACCACCACCCACCACCACCACCTAATAGCTGATATATCTAGAGAGGAATGTCTTCAATTGGCTCTTCAGGCCTATAAAAAGAGCCAATTTCCATTAATCTAAAAGGCTGCAGATGTATTTGACATGCCTAAAAGCATCTTAATAATATGTGTTAGTGAGATTATTTCTCACAAAGATTCAATCACCAATTGTCAAAAATTGACAGAGACTGAAGAGAATACACTTTCAATATAGATTTTAAATATAGACTGATGTGGTTTATCTCTATAAATATTAACTGTATATTATCTAATACAGTTATTACTATTTATTCAGCTATCATTCTCTCAAAGAGCCTTTATTAGTGAGAACTGAGTAAACTGATATATTAAGCACCATAATAAACTTTGCTTTAAATACAGCTGAAAGTATGATTACCAGCAAGCTAAATATGAAGATCTAAAGCTGATTAAGAGATGGTTTAAGCAATTCTATAATATTATTCAAAATTATGGAATTCTTACACAAGATATCTATAATATAGATGAGACTGGCTTTCAAATATGATTTCAACTGCCAAAGTTGTCTGTAGATCAGAAACACAAGAGAGTCATGCAAGAGCTATACAATCTGGGAATTGTGAATAAATGACTGCAATTATTGCAGTAAATGCAGCTAGATAGGCCTTATCTCTTCAGATTATTCTTGCTGCAGAGACAAATAATAAGATAGGCCTCAAATAACTTCAGGAGACCTTTAAGATATATACAGCTTCACATACAGTTGAAAGATATTGTCTTTTGATTCTAGATGGGCACAGTAGCCATGCCACTGCAGAATTTGACAAGTTCTGTATAGAAAGAAAGATAATTTCTTTATATATATCATCACATTCTTCTTATTTGCTATAACTGCTGAATGTGAGCTGCTTTTCACCATTAAAGCACTTATATAGTCAGAAGACTTAGGAGATGATGCAGAGAGAGATTTATTCTATTAATAAAAAAGATTTTCTATATATCTATTCTGCAGTCTATTAACAAGCTTTATCAGCATCAAACATCTAAAATAGATTTGTAGTAATTGGCCTAATTTTATTGTTCTCTGAAAGAGTCCTTTTAAAGCTTTATATTTAGCTCAAGACATCAACACCATCTTTCACAGCACACAGCAATCAATCTTTTGGTCCAGATAAGACATTAACTGATATATATTAACTGGACCAGCAAAAGAAGCAAATTCAACATCTTCAAAATTATTAATTATTATCTTCTTCTACTATAGAACAGGCAGTGGATAAGATGATTAAATATATAGAGATTACTATACAGAATGCTATTTTATTACAGCAAGAGATTCATCAGCTTTATACAGAAAACCAACACCAAAAAAGAAAACAACAAGCATCTAGATATTTTATTCAAGCAGGGGGAAGCTTAACAGATGCTGAAGAACAATAAAAAGCTTAAGAGTATAAACAACTGCAAGAATCATCTTAACAACTATAGAGACCATTAAGATGCAGTAATTGCAATCAAGAAGGCTATAATTAGCTTAAATGTCCTAATAAATAGTGCCTTTTCTTTTATATAGGAAAATATAATAGATTTTGTTGCAATAATCTTAAGATTTTTGTTTGTGTTGGGCTGCAACTCTTGGCTGAGGACTGACCAGCTCGGTGGTGGATTATGTTAACAGATTGCTGTATGAGTTAACTACAAGGGTCAAAATCTATTAGAAAGAAGTGTTATTATATACATGCTGTCTTTCTGGGTCTCTGAGGTTTGTGAAATGGGCTCACAGTCTTGGATCATTAAATCAGTAGGATTCTGAACTGATCCTCTGATCTCCAGATCAGTTGGATCAGTATGCCAAGGGTTGATCGCACTGATCCAGTCACATAACTTATCCCAGAAATAAGTAATTCCGTCCTCCAACTAGGCTCTGGCAATGCCTTTGTAACAGTACTCTATATGATTGGCTTCAAGGCTGTACTATATAATATAAATCTTGGTTTAAAAATCAAAAATTGATTTCTACTGAAGAAAAAAAAACATTATCTACAAATAAGTAAGAAATATCTTCTGGATCTAATATTATAGATAACTAATGTTCTTCTGACTGAGCAAAATAGACTAATTATTTTATTTACTGTTAACAAGAATTGAGTTCACAACTTTTTTAAATATTATAGTGATCTCAAAACACAATATTTTCATAAATATAATCATCAATAGACTTAATATAAAGATCTAAAGATTATTAAAAATGATTTCAGTGTATACAATAAGCAATTAAGCAATATAAGATTACAAAAAAGATATTTATAATTTTAATAAAACTGGCTTTTTAATAAATACCGTATTGATTACAACTACAAAAATAATTATTAGACTAGAAAATACTGTTTGCTTCTTATGCAATCTGACAATTATAAATAGATTACAGTCATTGGAGCAGTCAGTTTATTTATAATAAGCTTTATCATCTATAATTATTTTTATATGAAAAACACATTAAGCAGCATAATTTCGAAATAATTAATAATTTTCTAATTAAGTTATTAAAGTCAGTGATAATAGCTAAATTAATAATCAAATTAAATTACTCTAGCTAAAGAAGATTTTTAATTAACATATTAAGAACTATATAAAGAAGAACCATCAGATGCTGATAAGAAATAATTATAAAAGTTATTTAACTTAGAATTTAATCACTTTTCAACCAAAATCTTATTATATCTTTTTATATGTCAGCTCATTCTTTACATCTTCAAATATAGGTTGTTTTGCAATTCTAAAGAAATCCTACTAATTGTCTAATTGAGAAGAGTATACAGCTTGAAATCAATTATATTGATAAGATAGATTTCTTAGCTGCACATTAATAAGCTTACATGATGATATTTAAATTAGAGAATATTTGCAGTAGATTTATAGCTATAGAATTAATTATACAAATCTAATTGGATTCTTTTCTAACTTTATATTTAATTAAAGGCCTCAACACTCTCTGGCATCAATCAAGACAATCTATCAGCCTTTTAAATATCTGAAACATCCTATAATATTGAAGAATTAAAGCTTTAATCTGAGATAATTAAAGCCTTTCTTTAACATCAGATATAAAGTCCACTAAGTCTAACAGATTGAGTATTAAAGACTGCCAAATTGCAATATATAATATAGTAATTCTTGTAAAGAAAAATCAAGAATTACCAACTGCAAATAAGAAATAAAAGCAAAAATAAAGCTATCAGCTCAAATATCTTAAGAAGACATTCTTACTATATAGAAAAGACAAGGTCATATAGAGGCTGTTTAAAAAATATATTAGAGACAGTTAAGACTTTATCTTAGACAAAACCACACATCTTATGCAATATAGTATATGCCGTTATATAAAAAATATAATGCTTATACATGCTCTCAGTGTTATAGAACTGAGAAATAATATATATTAGATGTTTTATTAGAATCTATAGCTGCTATAAAGAATGAAAGATTGTATATAGATAGGAGGTGGGCAGCTCACTTGTGAATTACATTATAGATTGTTAATGTAATAATCTACATGCTATTTAACAACATAACTGAGTCAAACACCTCTCTCATTCACATCTTTTATACAGAAATTGAAGCTTCATTATCTACTTAAAACAGTAATTAATTAAAAGAATTAGAGCGATTAAAGCATTAAGTTTTCTTATATCTAATAATATTACAGTTGTTCCACCTCAGCAGAATGCACATATAAGATAAAGAAGCTATCTTTCTGACTGGAGCAATGAAGCTTCAGAAACCTGATTCTGACTTTATAAAAACTTTTGGCTTTCTGAACTAAAAGATCTTCTATATAAGACAGCTGATTGAGTAAATATTTATCCTTCTGCTTCTACTTCTTATTTGCAGCATATAAATAACAATTGGATCAGGTCTTGTGGGCCAGTTATGAAGTCTAATCATACTTTTTCTCTGCAAGAAGTACTGTGCTATTTTTAATTAATTGACAGTTCTTGATAAGCTGATTTAATGTAGTATTTCTAGAGCTTAAAGAACTCTGAATACACTATTTTAGTAAGATTTTAATTATAATTGCTTAATGCTGTAATTCAACAGTATTATAAGACGTTTCTAATATTTAATTAATCTGTGAACCTTCAGAACAGCTTTTAAATAATAAAAAATCTTAAACTATGCATTAAGCTGTAGAAGAATCTATTCTAAATTAAATAATATTAATCTAGTTACTGTAAAGCTATTTTTAATATTCTTTGATTTAAAGACTTAAATAAGTTTTTGAATACACTATGAGAAAATCTAGCTTATTAATTGATTCTAAGCTGCATACTTTTCTTTATTAAACAGCTGTATATCTACTTCAAAACTGCCAAACAGCTAATATTGAGAGATTATAGTAGATGAGATAAATATAATAATAGGCAAATTAATATAATATAATTCTAAGCAGAGATCAATTAAACTATAATATTTGATATTTTTTAAATAAATATTTATATGTGAGATGAAGAGATTTTGAAGTCATGAAATGCTAATATCATCTATAATCTATTTATTAGAGCTGATCTCAATTCTTCAGTTACATAGTAAAGCCTTATTCTTATATTAGGTCTATAAATAAGTTTCTGCTTTAAATATAATATATAATAAGAGAGCTTATCTCATTAAATTAGTTATTTTAATAATTGAGACTCATTCTTAATTCTTTAATTGTATAAGAATAGAACAATCAGCAATCTCTATTCTAATAATTATTTTATAATAACAGTTCATTATAAGGTCTATCTCATTAAAATTGTAGATGTCAATCATTAAAAATGTCATATTGTTGGATACTGCTTTATACACACTTAAACTATTTATAGATAATCTTTAAATTCTTGCATTTGATATACTGATGATTATATCTTTGTGAATATTATGTTTTTAGCTCTTTATAGTAGCTAATCAAATATAGACTTAGTTTTTGCCAATTTAGTGTTAAATATCTGACAGACTGCATTCAAAAAGAAAAAATATTAATCGTATCTTATATAAAGACTGATTGAGAAGCTGCTTTAGATCTATTCAAAGATATATTTATTGCAGAAGCATATTCTCTCTAATAATTGTCAATTTATATTTATTGACATATTTTTAATTCTTGCAACAGGATCATAAAATCAATTATGTAGAATAATAAAAGAAACATAAAGATGTGCTACTTTATAAATATAAGAAATTTATTGATTTTTAGAGCAGATATTGCCAATAAGATTCTTTCTGTTTGCTCAACTAATATACATGTTTTCGATGGTATAATAATAATGTTGAAATTTATCAATTTCTGTATATAGAAGATGCAGATGGGAAGGGTGTTCAGCTCAATTAAGTGTTTGAGTGGCGTGTGAATTATGTTATTACTAAATATTATTAATAATCATCTTTTTGCAACTGCAGATATATTACAGACAGCATATATTCTGAAGCATCAGACTTAATACAACTTTTTAAGTTAGGATTATATATAGTGCTGGAGAACAGATGTAATAATAAAGATCCTTTTTTTAAATTTATAAAAATCTCCTACATCTTTAAGAATAACTGAAATTACTCTACCTCTTGGAATTTAAGGCTTTTTAACGGCAGTTTTTTAAGCTCTATATTCTAAAGTATTTAATTTTGTATCTTTTTGCTTTATTTCAATCACTGGTTTGCTTAACATAATCTATAAGCGAGCTGGCCACCTACTCCCCCTAAATATATTCAATAATTATATATATAACAGCAACCCAAAAATTGAAGCTATATACAATAGAAATCAATTGCTTAGCACCTAGAATATTGAACTCTGGTATGACCTAGTATATTGCATGTGCTGCACCACAGTGGTGCCTGCTTTGCTGGCTGTAGATCTGACTGCTATGCATGTTGCAATCCCTCTGCAGCTGTTAGAGTGCCTTCAGTAGCTATATAGAATCTAGATACATTCCTCTTTTCTTTTTTGATATTAACTAGCAGCTTGTATCTCTCTATTTTCCTGTACAAGAAGAACAGCATTATATATTACAATCTAATAGTTCTTAACTAATTAATTAAGAGCTTACTTTGCTGGACTTGATGAGCTTTATAAATGATGCTTCAAAAGATACTTAAGAGTCTTATTCTGAAGCATTAATTTCTTGATATTGTAAGATGTTTCAGAGATCTAAATACTGACTCATTACTGTGAGATAATGTAATCGGACACCGAGCGGGCCACGTAACCAACCAACATGACATATTCATCAACTTCAACTACAAATATGCCACCAAAACAAGCAAAACAAGCAGATTCAGCAGTTCAGTAAGAGGGCCATATCTTGCTTGCCATCAAAGCAATTCAATCAGGTCAAATAAAAAGCATTTGAGCGGCTGCAAAAGCATATAATGTGAAGTAATACAGGATATCTACAACTTTGATGAGACTGGCTTTTCAATGGGATTGATAGCAACTGCAAAAATTATTACTGGCTCTGAGATAAGGGACTGGCCTAGAGCAATTCAATTAAAAAATTAAGAATAAGTAACTGTAATTGAAGAAGTCAATTTAGCTAGCTAGGCCCTGCCCCCAATGATTATCCTTGCAGCCCAGAATCACCAATCTAATTGGTATACAGAACTACCAAAGGGCTGGACAATTGAGACCAGTAAAAACAGCTGGACCACTGATGAGCTTGAGATATGTTGGCTGAAGGATGTTTTTAATAAACATATTAAAGCTTGTACAGCAGGGAGATATTGCCTGCTAATTCTTGATAGCTATAGCAGCCATGCATCTGCTGAATTTGATCAATTCTGCACTGAGAATATAATTATTCCTCTATATCTTCCACCATATTCATCACATCTATTACAGCTGCTTGATATTGCCTGCTTTGAGCCATTGAAATGCACATATGGGCAGGAAACACAGATCTATATGCAGCACAGCATCAATTATATTGACAAGAAAGATTTTATTGCAATCTATCAGCAAGTGTATTCACATGCACTGACAGCATCTAATATATGCAGTGGATTTGCTGCAGGAGGCCTGGTTCCATATAAACCAGAGCAGGTGCTTGACCAGCTTCATATTTAGTTGAAAACACCTACTCTGCCAGGCATATCCCATAGCAATCAATCATCTAGCTGGACCACTGAGACACCAAAGAATGCTAGGGAGCTGGAGAAGCAGGCAAAGCTTATTAAGAACCTCTGGCAACAGTGTACACACAGTCCTCCTAGCTCAATCAGTGAAGCAGTTGATAAAGTGGTCAAGGGCTGCCAAATTGCAATGAATAATACAGTGTTTTTAGAGCATGAAATCAAGCAGCTATGTGCAGCAAATCAATGTCAAAAACACAAGTGAGAGACAACTAGATCCTATATTGGTACAGGGGGTATTTTGACTGCTGAAGAAGATCAACAGCTTGCTCAGCAAGCTGCAGAGCTGCAAGCAGAGGGGGTAGTGGAAGGTGATGAGTGGCCTAGAAAACATGCACTACTGCAGTGCAGCAACTGCAATATTCAAGGTCATACTAGGGTCAGCTGCCCAAACAGATAGGCAATTATTTTATGTGTATATAGCT
>Ga0207767_1000508_pt1 | contig 22678 bp, 17 predicted proteins | sample HigsolmetaGSP17D_FD_184845 | JGI IMG/M metagenome (GOLD analysis project Ga0207767, IMG submission 184845) | High solid enriched microbial communities from the Joint BioEnergy Institute, USA - SP1-7-D (SPAdes) | ecosystem: Engineered > Bioreactor > SSF (Solid state fermentation) > Aerobic >... | reverse complement strand
CCCCCCGTTAGGCCAGGAGCATGGGTATGCTGTGAAATTCAGATGGACATTCCTTCTTCTCCCGACAGACGAGTTAGTGGTCTTTATTAACGATGGTGGTTGCAGAGCTCGGCTATTCAAGATTCCGCATTCTGTTAGATCCCTCGGACTTCGCGCGGTTGGCGTCTACAGCGGTACTTCCTTCACAACCCACTATGTACCCAATGTACTTCGTTCAGGTTGCAAGCGACAAAAGCTTTTCTTTGTCCTACTTGGTACGACTTGGTATGCCCTGGACCATGACGGGCAGCTTATGCTGCCGGAAGTCAACCGAAGACACGAGGTCTTCGAAATTCAGAAATCTCTCTGGCCTCTCGACTTTACGCGTCTGAGCCTCATTGCAAAAACTTGTTAGCCGATGCAAACGAAACGCGCATGGTCCTTAGTCATATCATTCTGAAATTTCTTACCACCATCGATGGACTATGTGAGTATCCACACGCTCTAACGTTTCCGTCTGGGCTACTCAATATATGCCAATATTCAACTGACGCACAACAAAGATGGGCAGGGGAATAACACAAGCATACTTCTAAGAATAAGACGTCTCTCCTCATATGTCTACAGAGAAATATGGAACACCAACAGAACCAGACGCGCTCACCGGAGCCTCAAGCACAGCCTACATGGAGAATGGAGAATATACCGAGGGCCTTCATAGCAATCTCCTCCCACAGAGAACGGGTGAGCCGTAAGCGTGTTATTGTAGGAGACAAGCGGATGCAGCTTCATCGAGATTTGGATGACCTCACGCGGTCTATTGAATCTCTTCGGAATAACTTCCAACGACTATTATCCCAATTGCCTGACGGCCTGTCCAAGGATGTATCTGCTCATCTGGAACAGTTCAACGCGTCTCTGGCAAGATTCCTCAAAATTAAGAGGGAGTACGACCAACTCGATGATGATTTAGGCGGTGAGGAATATCTCCTCTCTGAAGACGAAAAAAGGGTCTATAATCGACTAGCCACAGCGAATGGCCCATTTCCCCCAGCGTTCAACAAATCGATATCCTCTTTCAACTTATCTATTCCTTATTGCTCAGATGAAGGCTCAGTTGATGACTTCTCTTCAGCTCACAGCGATTCATATGAGCAGTTATATGGCTACGGCACATCCATCGGTGAAATGCCATTGCATAAGCCCATGATTCCTGCAGTTCCAATTCCGTTGTTGCCTAGACCCAGACAGGTCCCTGAGCGATTGCCTATTGTGCCTGATAGCCTGGCTCACCTTGATAGCCTGAGTATAATCCTGCGAGCTCCGGAGAGACAGGCATCCTTGTGTCCGCGTTCCTATCCCGAGGAGATGGCCAATTGGCTCCCTTCAGCGCAACTGGCGGGACAAACAGGAGAACACCAGGACGGGCCTTTGGAAGGAGAAAGCGTAACTGCCACGAAACCTCTTGTCTCATACTCGGAGAGTGATCTGGAAAAGTTTCCACCCCTGTTTTTGAGTGACCAGGCGGAGGCCCTTTTGGATTATCTTGTTAGGGAATTTAGCAGCACCCGTGACCGGATCAATCGATGGCTTCTCCATATGATACGAAGCTCCTCCTGGGAGATTAGAAGATTCTATCTCTACTTCAAGAAGGAGGCCGAGATGAAAGGAAGTCACGTACAGGATGAGATTACATGGTCTTACCTCGTTCTTGAAGTTTGGTTAAACGATATCCAGCCCCAATCAGTAACTCCTCACACAGAACCAGCACCAGTAACAGTTTGTCGCGACGATCCATCAGAGATCGAGGTCAAGATGCCAGAAAAGCTTAATAAATTTGGAAGAGATTGGCATAGTTCGGTTCCGATACCACACGTAAATCTGGAGACACACAATGCAAAGTATATGGAAGCCTATGCAGCTGCTGTGAAGCAGAATGAACAGTATGCAGGACTGTCTCCTCAGCTGGGTAAGCCTTATGCAATGGATTTTTCGATATCAATTCTGAACCATACGGTATCCAGAGAAAGATGAAGAGCAGTCAGAATCTCTCCGTGAAACCGGAACCCATTTCCCCGAAAGTCCTCTGAAAGACGGTGATGTTCCGGATTACTTCGAGTGTGAGTTGAATAATACCATCTCGGAGGACTCGATCAGACGATTTTCGACTTCTCTATTCTCCGAGGTCACGGAGTCCACCGAAGCCCAAATCATGACCCTAACATGCTCACAAGAACTGGAAGGAGACGCGATGCCTCAAACTGGGCAAGTGCCAGAAAGACCAGGTTCTGTTTCGGATATAGTTGGAAATGCTGCTCCGAGTTGGCACTGGGTCGATTTTGGGGAGTCTACTGAAGAGGCGCAGGAAGAGGAACAGAAGCAGAAGATGAAATATTCGCGCAGGGATGCTGATTCAAGCGTTGTGATTCTCGACTCAGGTGGCAATTGTGCTACGCATTCAAATAAGCTGCCTCCAGCTAACGTGTCGACAGTCTCCCTTGTCAAGCCAAATCCCCTAGAATTCTTCACCACTGGACAGGTAAAAATCTTCCATTTTACTCTCTGGACAGGTACTAATTAAGCTCCGCTGCCGCGAAGGTATTCATCGTGAAATGGCCCGCGAGCGCCGCCAGCTTCCGTCGGAAATATCAAACAACAAACCCACCTCCGTATCTCAAGTTCTTCAACCAGGACGAGCTGCCATTGGTGGTGGTTGACGACGGACGCCTGTTTAAAGATGCTTCGCTATGTTGGCAAGTCAATCGCCAGTCGCAACCTAAGTACTTACTAATTGTATGCGTTCAGTCCGGTCCTACAAGACTCTACATGGAAGTCAACCTGGAGCGAGCCAGGCATGATAACCGAACAGATCTCCTCCGAACCGTCTACAGACGCATCCGCGATTCGCATACAAATGACAGACGAGCGGTATAGTTTTCCCCGCCAGAGCGGATTACACCTGAGCTCTACCCTCCGTTACAAGGTGCCTCACGATCTGGCTACCTATGAAATAGGCCAAGTTGTCCAGGAGGATATTCACAGAGTATTCCGGTTGTCTTCTATGGCCTCCAAGACCACACAATTGCCTGAAACTGGTCATTTAATGTGAGCTCTTCCTTTGTTACGCATGGTTATTAGCAGGCAGTACCATCGTTTCTTACAAGACGTTAATCTAATCTTCGCGTTAAATAAGGGATATCACCGCAGAGCACGAGTCTTCATGCCTTCTCGAGTCGACATCGACTGATGACCGCTTCTTTATGGCGGACATACCACTGGGACTGAAGCAAAACGCTAGTTTTCATCGACGCTCCCAGCACGACTCCCGCTCTGTTTATACCATTTAGATTCTTATGCGGTCCGATTCGTTTCTCATTATTATTTTTTGCCCAAAAAATAGTGAAAGGAGAAAAAAGGGGTCTTTCAACAATGGACCGCACCTTGCTAGCAATTTTCTCTCTCTCGCGATTTTGCTTCTCTGCACCTAGTACCGCTCGAGTTTGCACGAGGTGAAGGATTCAGATCTCTTCCAACTAGCACCTTTTGACTTTGTTTCGGGGTGCATATGAAATTATTATCAATGTCTATCTCTATTTCTCCCAATCTATCTGCTGCTGAGGCTTTTCTTCAATTCTTATCTCTTCTTTCTCCCTTTTCTGCATTCTACAATGCTCTTCACATTTACCATCACTTTGTTTGATTTCAAATTGCCCAATCCTGAACCATGTTATGCGGCAGGTGTCATATTTTATGTTTTTTATTTCTTTCTCTGGCACAGTTGTTGCTGGTTGTTTGTGGAATCTAATCTTTTAATTTTCAGTCTGAGATTTCTTTTTAGTCCACTTGTTTTACAAGCCTTAGCTTTAACTGTAATCTCTTTTGCTATCTAGTTACTTGCTTAAAGATTTGCGTATTTGTCTAGATATTTACCCTGTTGAATATCAATGATTATAACTCTTTTCTAGTTATTATTATTACTATTAGCTGTCCTGTCATTACTCTCGCTGTTGTTTATCTTTTCCCTCCTCTGTTCCTTTCTCCTTCTCTCTCCCCTGCCATCTTATTACATACATATATATATATATATGCCTACACGGATCATGTGCCTATTCATGGGGCAAAAAAAGAAACAATTTTCGTTAAATCTGATAAGGAATCCATGGAGATAATGAAGAAGTTTGTTTGTTGGACGCCAAAGAATCCGTTCTCGCTGCAATCCGCTAGCGGTATTTGGCCTTTTTTTTTTCTTTTGTAGTGCAGTGTAGTGGAGCGGTATTTACCCGCCTCTTAATTTAATTTCGGGCTTCTGGAGAAGAGGATAATAATAATAGTGAAGTCAGGTGTTTTTTCTTACCTCCATTAATTCACGATGAATAAGCTCAACTCAATCCATCTGGGAAAATATATATATGTATATATATATCCTTTGCCTTCTACCATGAGAGCAAGGCAAACAAGCATAGAAGAAGTATAACAATGTAGTTAGTGTAAGCAAAGAAAGAGAGGATGTGATGCTATTATATTATTCATGGGTTGCTTGAAACAAAACACAGGGTTGCAGATCTCTCTCTCTCTCTATCTAGCCCTTGTTAATTTGGCCAGAGCAGATATTTGTATTTATATTTATTCTACATGGCATCAAAACAAAAAAGAAAAGTTAGTCGTGATTAATTCCCATTTCAAACTCGAAACTAGCCCTGTCGAACTGGGACATCTAACACATGCCGGGGAGTACAGTACATACATAGATGGACAGAGGAGAGGCAAGCATGACCACCGACCAGCCGAGGATGTTTTCTTTCATCCAGCTGGAAGGAAAAGATCAAATTAAAGAAAAAAAAGAGTCCATCGAAATCTCATTTCATTTCATTTCAATTCATCGAATTTCCCATATCCATTCCATTCCACTTGTTCGTTCGTTCGTTTCCCGTACGTGGTAGGCTCGTCTGTCAAGTTAGGCAGTCAGGTTTCATATCCATATCCACATCCGTAGAAAGTTGAGAACTCGAGAAACATGACACAGGAAGAAAACACGCATAAAAGGGGACATATGTGCGTTTCTGCCCAGAGGATCCAAAAAAATCTCTCTGACAAGTCTGACAAAATTAAGAAATAACTTTCCGTATGCAACATTTCCAGCGCCATGAAGAAGAGAAGACCAAGACAGAAAAACCTCGAGCTTTCTACATTTCCAGCTCACGGTTATTTAGTTTCAGTTCTCATGAAAACCGACTATCCTCAGCCTCGCTGTCGCTCAGGCTGTCCCGACGCCGTCTCCGGCCACCCGGATCCCGCCGGTACCCTCTGCTCAGGGACGGCAGCGGCTGGAGATAGGTCTTGGAGAGGGCGTGGCTGGTTGACTCCGTCCCGACGGTCGAGAACTGGTACTCCGAGTTGGCCGGGGCCGAGGACGTGAAGTCGAGCGGCTCGGTGTAGTGTCCTGTTGCTCCTGTTCCTCCGCCTCCTGCTCCTGCTCTGCGGGTGGAGGAGCGCTCGCGCGAGTGCCGGGCCGTGCTGCTGGGGCGGGAGCTGCGTCGGGAGCTGGGCGGGCGGGAAGAGCGGTGGCGGCGCTCGCGGTCGCGGTCGCGGTCGCGGTCCCGGGCACTGTCACGCTCACGCTCGCGCTCACGACGGCGGCTCTCTCGACGTTGGGCCCGACGGTGCTCCCGGTAATGCTCCCGATGGCTGTCGCGGCGGGAGGAGGCCGGGTCTCGCAGGTAGTGTTCCTCGGTGGTCCGGCGCAGGACGTCTTCGCTACCAGCGGTAAATGAGAAGCCGGACACACTGCGGTTGCGCTCTGGCTTGCTGTCGCTGCGGTCCTGGTCACGGTCACGGTCACGGTAACGGTCACGGCCATGGTCGTGGTCGCGGTCGCGATAGGTCTGTCTGCTACTGCTGTGGTGGTCGTCGCGCTCTGGGTCGCGGCCTCGGTCATTGTCGTCGTGGTCACGGTAGGGCGCGTCGCGCGCCTCGCTGACGTCGCTCTGGTCATAGTGAGTAGTACAGTCGCTGCCGTGGTACGTGCCGTCCGCCTCGCGGTTGATACCCCCGACGCGCGCGGGCTTCTCCTCGCGATACGCGCGCACATCCTCATCCTCTGGGCCCTCCCACGGCCGCTCCTCCTGCGCGCGCAGGCGGAGCAGCTTCTCCCGGAGCCGCCGCCTGTGCTGCCTCTGCTGGCGCTTCTCATCCGTGACGGTGAACGCCGTCTCGGTCGTGGTCATCCCCGCCTCCGTCATGCCGTCGTCGTCCCGGAAGCGGCTGTCGACGACGCTGCCGCCACCGAGCTTGGTGCTGGGCGTGGCGTTGCTGAGCGTGCGCCCGTCGGCGCCCTTGCGCCGCAGCACGGTCGACTTATACTCCTCCCAGTCGCCTTTGCGCCAGACGAAGCCTCCGTTCTTGGCCCAGAAGAAGAACCAGATGGCGCCCAGTACGAACGAGGCGCCGATGATCGCGAAGAGGGCCATCAGGCCCGCCATGTTGATGTCGTGGGGGTCGATGGAGCCCTGGCCGGGGTTGAAGGGCTTGGTGGGCTCGGACCGTGCGTTGAGCGTCCTGAAGATCTCCATGGGCGAGAATGCGGTGCGTCGGCTCAGCTCGAGCAGGTCTGGCGACGGTGGCTCGTCACTGCGCCTGTGGAGAAAGAGGGACGAGCCCTCCATGCCGGGGATGTCCCCGACTGTCAGCAGTGGGGGCATCCTGGGCCAAGGTCAAGAGCACGCAGCTCAAGACGGGCCTCGAACCGGACAGGACACGCTTCCAGCAGGATAGGATTGCACGATGGCCGTCTTGGATCAGAGAAGAAAGGTATGTGAGAAGTGGGTTGGCCGAGGAGAAGAGGGAGATTACTGAGGAATGGACAGCGGTGGTAATGTAGCCCTAAACGGAACGAGTATGGGCTCGCTTCGCCCGGTCAACTCTCAGTCTTGATCGGACAATGGCACTTCAAAATGCAAGATAAGAGAGACAAGCAGAGAACGCAGAGAACAGAGCCTGAAGGAGACTCTGCAGACCGGCGGGCGACGGTCTGGCCCGGCACATCGCGGCGTGCTCCAGCGCAGAAATCGGGGTGGTTGACGCATGGAGAAAATAGCGAGGCTGGGCGTGTCGGCGCTGTTGATCCGGCAACGGCTGATGTTGGCAGCCGCGCCCCCGAACCCCACACGAGCACAGGCCATGTGACCGGCCCGTTCCGCCCTATGGGGCGTCTCCATCGATAAGCGATAGCTCGGTGCTTATCTCGATCGGCTGCTCTACGGCTGCTATCTCCAACAGACCAGGGAAAACTCCCAAGCTTCCAGATACAATCAAATTGTGTCCCGATGCCCGGATCACCGGTAGGTGCACGTATACTATCTGCCCACGATTGCTTGTTGCCAGGCACAATCCCACTCAAGCAAAGCTGCGTATCTGTGCCAACAATCCAGAGAGCTCACTCTACGTCCAGTGCCACCAGCTCACAGATTCATCCGCCGTTCGGGGAGGGGAAGGGGGCAGTTGGGGCAGGTAGCACAAAAACATCGCATACACTAAAGAAGCAGAGCGGGGAATTATAAAGAGAAGCGCGTTTCCACATCTCCAGATACACGGTGGCCGGAAGTGGACCTCTGGTGTGCCGTTGCTGATGCATCTGGACGAGCTAGAAGGGTATCGTGACCACAAACCTCACAACGAGGCCGACTACAACGAGGAATGTAGAGGCAAAAGATTTCAACATAAATTTTAAGGGGGGGTAAATAACAACAGGGTTACTTGATATAACGCAGAACATCAGGAACAGCCAAGTTCGAGAAGATAAATCTGTTCCAATTGGCAGATCGCATCTCCAACAGGGGACGGTGCAACAAAAGGGAGCGCGGGGATATATGGGAGCGGGAGTTACCGAAAAGAAAAAAAAACGAATACACAGCACTTGCAATGGACATCAGGGAATGGAAGACAGAACATCACTCGTGCACGTCATCGCAGGGGTCGTCGTACAATCATGCCACAGTAAAGGAATCAAAAAGAAGAGTCATGTGGAGACCGAAAGCTGGCCTCCCATCATGAAGAATCCAAAACTTTTTTTTCTCCAGTCGCTTGTTGTCAACTTTTAACAGATAATGACCACTTTATCGCAGACGCTTTTCTTCTTAGTGATCATCAGAAAGCCGGCCCCCCAAAAAAAGGGATCAATCTTTCTGCCAATTCTTTTCCTGCAGGGTCATTTTGGGCTCCCCATTTTTTCATTCATAACGAAGACAGAACAACAATATAGACTCCTTTGCAGCGGTTATAGTGGGAGAATGTCAGAAGTGTTCCCGGTCACTCGAGCAGCCTTCTGCGACCATAAGTTGACCGGCTTGAGCGCCTGCTCGCACGATCGGATCTGCGATCATCCCGCGCCCGCCTGTAATCCTCTATATCCGTTCTTCCGCTGGTGCTCGCGTGATCGGACCGGGACCTCAAGTATTTCTTGGGCCGCCTGCCGGCGATTTTCATCACAACGGCGCCTTGCTCGTCAGTCTTGAGGTTGATTCTCTTCCCACCCATTTGATCCTGGGGAATACTCATTTCGAGGCCGTTCATGGTCATAACAAGCTTGTTCTTGCTTCTGCGACTGTCGTCGTCATACTTGGAACCAACGCCACTGCCATCTCGAGTTCGGACGTCACTTCCCCGACTGCTGGTTGATCGGCTCTGTTGGCTCTCACTGTCGCTGTCGGGACGGTGAGCGCTCTTCGCCTTTGACAACGCATCAGCAGTCAGAGGCACCGTTTTGCCACTTCTGGCGGCTTGGTACTCCTCTGCCTCGCGCTGTTTCTGCTCTATATCGCGGGGCTCATAGTCATAAACCGACAAGCGGCGACGGCGAGAATCTTCAACTGAGCTCCTGGAGGACCGAGAAGACTCGTGATAGGACGTCGTCCGCCTCCTCCGGCCATTGAGTACGCTGCGACTGCGTTCCGGTACAATGGTCTCCCGCGACACCTTCCGAAGCGGACGATCGTCGGGAAGCGCATCTTCCAGATCAGACAAGTCGAGGGACTGGGACAGACGACGTGCCGGTGGGGCAACGGTTGTGGGAGCCGGTTTGCGGAGCGGATCGGGCCGCCTCTTCTGGATCACCTGTGGCGGTGGCTTGGGCTTCGAGGGTGGGGGCGGCATGCGATAATAGTCCTCGTCGCGATCGTAGGACGGAGATGGTATACGCGACCTGTGCTCGCGAGACGGTCTCCGCTCCAAGGGGGCCCCGTCTTCGTACGTCGGTGTCGGAGGGGCATAGTCGACGATCGGTGGCCCGTAGACAGAGGCCCTTCGACGGGATTTTGGCTCCCTGGTTCGAGAACGCGAACGCTCCCGCGGCCTGTCATATGGAGACTGGGGGACAGCATCCGACCTGCCGTAGTATTGCGGCTGTTGGGGAAATGGAGGAGGTGGAAAGGTGGGTGCATTTGCGTATGCAGACGCAGACAGTGGCGGACCATGCTCGTAGTGGCCCATAGGCACCATATTATACATCCCCATCTCTGGTGTGACCCCGTGAAAGCTGACGGGTCGGCTGCTGGAGTGATACGAGTTTGAACGCCTCGAGCGACGGCCCCCCTGAGGGATATGGACGTCCGGAACGTAGAGAGGGGGGAAGCGGGTAGATTTGGGAGAAGGTGGATAGTCGGGGGCCGGAGGTGGATGCGGATAGTAGTATGGGTAGTCGATCGAACGGAGCTCGACCGGTGGAGAACCCGGATAGAGTCCCTGCTGGCACTCCCAGCAGGTTTCTGGATGGTGTCGCACGCTCTCACGTCTTCTTGGCCTGGACGGTGATCGATGATGCGAGGGTGGGCGGCTCGAACTTCGACGACTTGCGAGCGACACCCTGTCGTCAGCCACGACCGGCCGTCCCTCCATCTCTTTTCCTTTCTCTTTGCGGCTCTCTCGCAGTTTTTCCTTGTCTGGGCCCTTGAGCGGAGGGTCCGATTTAAGGGCCGTAGGGCTTTTGCGTCCGCTGGGGACAGACTGGCCGCTGTTGACGGTGGCTGCAGTCCGGCTGGAGTACCCAGAGTCGCTGGCGACGTCAACGCCAGTCTCAGCAGGTCTCAGGTCAGATTTTGATCGTTTCGCAGCGGCGTTGGCGACCTTGCGAGTTTCTGGCAGGATGACGTTTGTGTCCTCGTCGTACTCCTCGCAAAAGGCGGCGTGAGGGACTCTTGCCGACATTGTTTCAGACACCGGCCCCCGGCCGATTCGTGCGTGCGGACTCGAGAGCGACGGCGTGGAAAAAAAGGCAGGGTTTATGCGACGGGCCTCCCCAGGGCTGGCCCAGGAGCCTATTATCGGCAGATGCGATCCAGTGACTCAAGTCGCATTCCACCCCTTGTGTGCGCTCTTGGGAACTAGGCGCTGCTGATGCCAGGCAGCGGCGAAGCCTAAGAGGCTGTCAGCGACAGGCAGCGGCTATGAACTGGCAGACCACGTCCACAGGAGGCGGCGACCGCTCCATCGAACCCTTTGGTGGATGCGCTGTGCGGGAGCGGACAGGGCGCGCGCAACGGACCCGTGAGTCAGCGGGCGGCACACACGCTCTGGCAGCCTGTGAGTGGGCAGAGGGGAACAAGACGGCGTGCAGAGTGCAGAGCGCCGCAAGCAAGCGGCGGTGGGATGAGAGGGCCCGGTGGGGTTGTGTGGAGAGAGAAAGAGATAAAATTAACAGAGGAAGCACGCCAGCAGCAGCAAGGAGAAATGGTTGTGTGCAGTAGAGAGCAACAGTAGTGGTATGAGTGCGAGAGGCAGTGCCGCAGGAGGAAGCTTGTAAGCAGGACAAGAAGCAGAACAGACGAGACAGACGGCACAAGCAGCGCAGCAGAAAAGGGAGAGGATGAGGTGGGACAAAAAAAGATCGGCAGAGGGCGCGACGAGCACGCAGGGCTGCAGGCAAGATGCGGGAAATAAGAGGATCGGCCGGTGGAGGGACGGGGGGAGCAGATACAGCTCTCCGTCTCCTCCATCGCCGTCCATGTCGCAGGGTGTTTCCGGGAGCGCAGGAGTCGCGGGGTTGGCAGAGATAATGGGCACAGACAATGATAATATGGACTCGACGGATCTTCCCGTCCCGTGGTCGAGTGTCCCGACTTTCCATCTCTTTTTCTCCTGCTGTAGAATATCTTTACTGCGAGGTGTGACATGCCTGGATTCCGCACCGCCCACCGCCCTCTCCGTCTGCAGGATTCATCCCGCCGTTGCCTTCGTCCATCTCCATCAAGCGCCGTCTGACGCGAGGCCGTTGGACCTGCGCTGCTCCGGATCCTGGTCTCTCCCGCGCGGTGGGCTGTCTCGCCGCCGTCCCAGCCCAATGATCGCCAGCGGTCCTCCCTCTTCTGTCTGCATCAGAACTCGTCCTTCCAGCGGACGGAGCATCAGAGGAAAAGAACCCGGGGTGGGAGCGTCAGGCGTTGAAACGACACAACTCCTCGTCGCGCCTCAAGTCCGGTGGCACGGAGTCGCCTGTCCTACGGCCTTCTGCCCTTTGGACCATCTGCGTCATCACTATCACCACAGGTCTGTCTCCATGTTGTGACTGCTCGACCTGCCTCGACTGACCCTCTTCTCTGCACTTCTCAGGGAGCGCCTCGTTCTTCCATCCCGCAATGGATCAGGGATTGCACGGAAAACTCATGGAGCGGAGCTTATCCAAGCTCACCGGCCAACACTCAGCGATCCTGAGGCCCTAACCTCCGTCATCGCCCTTGGTGTCACTCGTCCTGTCCCACAAACTCGACCTGGATGCCACTGGCGCGATGCTCGGGCAGCGATGCGCCTGCAGGCATGTCATCACGGACCACCTGCCCAGATCCCGCACCGCCAACTCCCCACTCTCGTTCCTTGCTCCGGGTGATCCATCGCAGGATTTTCCCGGCATCAAGAGTTGTGAGGAAAAACAACCCGAGCAAATGTTGCTTGGAACCGTTTGCACCGATGTCGGAGGTGGTGTTCTTCGAGAGGCGCGATAGCGATCCTCCGTTCATGATAATGACTCAGTCATTCCCGATAACGAGGAGACCGGCCTTGCCCCTCCATTCTCCTCGTCCGTGAACTTGTCGGGGCCGTTTGTGCCTCGAGCACTATTGCAGCCGTCAATTGTTCGTGACCCCCGCCTGTTCGCCGAGGATCACCCCTCTTGGTGTGCGGAGCGACTCCAGATGGCCCCACCTGACCACCAAGACCCGGATCTCTCTAAAAGCACTGACGTTGACTCGTACGCAGACCGGTTGCAGACGCAGGATGTTCTTCATGGCACCCCGGATGAACCCGCTCCCGGCTGTCTATTCCGCACCTCACAGTTGCCAGTCATGTTGCATGTACGCGGTATGACTTGCAACGCCTAGCAGTCGTCTTGCTTGTGACGTGATGCTATCATCCTGGACCGATGAGAGGCTGAAGTTTTATACTTCTTCTCCCTGTCACTGATTATATCTTCCAGTCATCTGATTTCACCTTGCTTTCGTTTTCTTCACAGCTGCACCGTGGAGAAAGATTGATTTACCTGCTGTCTGACTGCTCGAGATTAGGTCGATGCAGCATCTACCAGACCTCTCGTTGAAGGTAAACCATCAGCATGTCCCGAGGCCTGCCCGATCAGGACACTGTCGAGTGGCCAGCAACACCGATCCCTGTCTCCGAGGACGGCCTGCTCCTGTCCAATTTGTCACAGCACGACTCCGTTGCATTCTGCCGGATGACGACGACGCATGTGTGCCTGGTAACACAATGGCGAAATCCGATTGCTGAAGAGAGTCCCGAAACTTTTTCTCCTCAGCCAGACTGTGCCATTGCTATTTACTCAGATTGTTGGATATGGGAGAAATATCTGCAGAGTTCGACCATATGCACGTGTGCATGGAATATTGCTCCGGCAAAACTCACCATGATCTGGATATAGGGTCGGCCATGTCACGAGACGCAAACACACGTCGAAACGTCAGTTAGCTCCAACTCTTATCTCGAGGTAAGCAGCTTACACGGGGTATGGGCTTCTGGGATTATCGACTTTGACCAGTGATCGTGGTTCCCTTCATCGCCATATGGACCGGACCGGCAGAAGGTGCAGCGGCCAACAGCCTTCAAACTGGAAGATCGGCGATGAATGGTCGCATGTCCTGAAATATTCCCCGATTTCTCCACACCGCGGTGTTGCACAGCTCAACTTCCGGCGGTGGACGTCATGTGGAGGAACGGAAAGTCAGAGAAGGTCATATTCTCGGATAGAGTGCGAGGATCGACGGCACACCCATTCCTACTCCAAGTGTCGGCAAGGTCCACCCTACGAGGTAGGAAGGGATGTAGCTATCAAACTGAATGCGAATATCTCTAGAGATATCGCCCTCTATGGCAGCTAAGACAACAGGTGGTGTCAGCCTGTGTCTCCCGCGCCATTACTATCGTTGCCAATACTCCAGAATGATGGCGCACAAGTTATATTGCTCTATTTGTTATAACAAGGGACGATGGATATTCAAAGACGGACCACTCGATTCGAGATATCGAGTCGCCAAGAGATATATACTTCATTCTTGGTCGTCAAAGAGTGACCAAGAAGAACAGGAACACGATTGGATATCGACTCAAGAAAAATAACAAACGAAAAGAATTTTCTCAACGTTCAGCTCAAATCAGCCGACGGCCGACACCAGAGAGAGAGAGTCAAGTGTAGCAACGCCCTTTGCAGACTCGTAATGAGTTAACCCGGGAAAAGTAGAAAATGAAAGAAATCCGAAAACATTGAAGAATAACATCAACACAATAATCACTAGGACTCAATCCTGGGGCTTTCTCCCATAAACAAAATGAACTATGTTATACAGATGGTGTGAAGTATCCTTTAACTCATTTCGCACATGTGCACACATCCCCTCTGTCTCAGTCGTGCTCCAGCCAAGGACGCGTGTGAAGAGTGCAAAGGTGTAGTCGAGCTCTAGACCAGGACAAAAGCCTAGGCATCAATAGCTTGAAGCGGCTGAGCCTGCTGATACATTCCAATCTCCTTCAGCTTGGGATCTTTTGGCCATCTCCCTCCTGGGATCTGTGCACCAGTATTCCAGGTCAGCAACTGTCCAAGTGAAAAGATGTGTGATGATTAACAAACCTTATATGCATTGTCTCTCACGTCCACAAATCCCACGTTTTCCATCTTTTCTTTCCACTTTGGTAATACAGTAAAGGACTTTCCAAATTTATCAGCTGCTTCACGGATGTGCTGTGTCCAGAGATGAGTGTACTTGGCCTCTGGAGCAGTCTGGTCATCAGTGAATAAATACGCTTCGATACTCTGGATCTCAAACCATCCTCCTGGCTTCAGATGGTCGAAGGCTTGACGGAATAGCCGATCATAATCGGCGACAAACCCATTGAGTTCACGCCCGTGTATGAAGTCAAACTTCCTTGTATACAGCCAATCCTGTTCGAAGTCATCAATTTCAAATGTACAATTTGGGGTACCCTAATCGGGCTTAGCGCTAGTCATTTTGATAAAGTTTGACTGCAGAATTACCATTGGGGTTGAATAGGGCTCAGATCGGTGCCGATAACTTGCGCTGAAGGATGTTCTCTGAGGTTCACTTCAGCAAAAGTTCGAATATAAAAGGGGTGGGGGGTTATGATGTAGATCGACGCACTCTGCAAACTTGAATAGCCCATACCCCTGTTCCGGTGCCGACGTTCAACACCCGCTGAGGGTTTGGGCCGATGGGTGAACGGTAAAGATCCCCTCCCAAGACGAGGCGGTAAATGTGGTTAAGGAGGTCCATCCTGTCTTGTGCCCCGTCATCATTGGGCTAGCGGAAGGTCAGGAACTTGTGAATTCACCGGGATTTGATGACGTACCAATACGTATGCCCCTTCGTGATACGCATGGTATCGGCGTCCATGCTGAATACACTGTCAGCATGTTCTTCTACAGGCATCGAATACCCGTCCATCTGTTGAGGCCTCACTTCATATCTGCGTAATTAATCGTGGTTCAGTCTCGCATCGCTGCCCGATACAAGCTGAAATGTAGAGATCTTACTCGTAGTTTCGAATGCTAGAAGTGAGCGATGATACATAACTGGCAGATCCAATCCTATGCCACATTATCAGACATGACCTGCAGTTTTGATGGCGCGAGAGACTTACGATTAGTTGTAAGCCGAATCTGCGTCACCAGAAGCATTGTCCTTGACATTATTAGGGAGTTGTTTGTTATAGCATGTTATAGCCAGGACAATAAGGTGCTCACCTCTACTTCAAGATCATTATCAGCAGGCGGAGGAGACGCGGCAGGTGGACTCTGAGCCGCAGCTCCGGTGCTCTCCTGGACATCGCCAGCTGCTTCGTTCTGAGCCACGACTCCGTGGGCGGTCTGAGGGAAGAACGAATCCAAGCAATCAGGAGTGCTGTGCGAAGAACAGCAGGCTGGGGGTAAATATCCGACCGTAAAGTACTATCCCCCCGCTTCTAGCTGTAGGAGTGACTGCCTGTCTTTTTTCCAATGCATGGCAAATGGGTCCTTGCATACCCTGTCAGCGCATCAAACCACTGAATGAATGCTTTCACTAGCCGGCAGTAACAAACACCACGGGTGTGTTATCATAGCAGTAGCATGATAACCCCTGTAAGCCCGACTGCATGGTGCGCTGAGCCTTAGATCTTCTATCAGGCCATTATTTTGCCGGAATACTCCGCAAATGACGGTGCGTCTGGCTCCACCCCATTCTAGATCCTCGATGTTTGGTTTGCGAAAGCTTCCTTTCCCGGTCTTGGCCATTAAGATTGGATACGTTGCCGGGTAATGTGCATATCTAATGGCCTCCCTGTTGGGGCCTGCAAGTTCCTCGCTCCATTCCGCCGTCCTCGTCAGACGCGGATGTTCCCTGAACTGCTCCGCCGTGCCACGGACCGTTTTCTTCCGACGTGTTGAAAGGGGTGGTTCCTGCCGAGCGTTGGTTGGCATCCGTCTATCTCCAAGGCCCTTCGGCCAATTTTCAAAGATGATTTGCTGGACGCTCCGATATTGGGTACTAATAGATCTCCTAAGCGTTGGCTGTCGCAGAAAAAACGCCCGGCCCTTGAATACCCCGCCGCTGCCAGTATCTTTTGCCTCAATCGGGGGAGATTGAACGTCATAGAATACATGAGACTAATCCCACAGCTTGGCTCGCCAGGACCCCTCACCGCTCCATAATAATCACAGCCAAGGAATACGACATACATCCCGGATCTGCGATCTTATGCGTTGGATAATTCCCGTTGGACCATGTCTATAGATCCCGAACCGCTTTACACTCTGTTCTGTTTCTGCTTCTCCAGGCCCCTGCTAGGCTAGCCCAACTTCAGATCGCGGAAAAATTTCCCGACCGGGACTTGGCGATAAGGTGGTGACTGGTTCCTTTTGTTTTCGGATGGTTCTGAACCCCTCTGCAGCCTCGCAAGTCTCTTGATTCATAATTGGCAGCCAGAGCGCCCGCCGCGACAGGCCCTGCGTACGGAGTAGACGTGGCTCACACGTACTATTATTAGGCGACAAAGGGCGTCACAGTGTAGCGGGGCCATTGTTGGATATTCTACTCTGAGTATATGCTATGTCTATTAGTCGGAGTGTCAAGACTCGAGCACGACCTGTGATTAGACGTGGGTGAAAAGCAGGGCTGAAGCCGAAGCCCAGATTCAGCGCCGCAGACCCTCGCATCGCCTTGTGCGGCCGTGCCAGCTTATGAGCTGAGCCACAGCGCTGTACGGAGTAGAGACTACAGAGGACAGAGCAACTTGTGCGGAGTCTCGACACGGCCGGATTCTGACTGTGTCTGTCTTTCTCGGCCAGTACTTATTTCGGTTAGGGGTTGAGTAAAATGAGCCGATGGAATTTTTTTTTCTTTCATTTCAATTGGTTTTGTTATCCAGCTTTTTTACGGGTTGGGATTTTCGATTTTAGAGTTTTATTTATTATTTAATTTGCTACTGGTCTGTGGATATGGAGTGCTGCAGTCCTGTGTGTAATGGTCACAGTTCCGCAAGGGTTAGTCAGTGAGGGCTTTGTTTGTCTGTTAGCAACTGGCCCGCCGCGTCTTGGCTTGCCTGAGGACCTCATCTCATGCCCAATGATAAGAAGTAGAGTCACAAAATGCATAGAGGCACGAATAAAAATTCATCGCGCTACAGGAGTCCAACCTCATAATGCATCAGAGGCATCTTGCAGGACTTTCACTTATCTGACCTTCCCACATTTGCCCTCCTTTCCCTAGTGCTGTGCATTCACCCGCCATCATCTGGTTTTGTGAGTCACTAAAGCTTTGTAGGCATTAACTACCTACCTGGTCAAGTTCTACAGGGCTACCAGTACGGAGTGCAGTCTCCAATCCTAGGATATTATTTTATATCATGTTCGTGGTGTCGTTTGTATACGAATCGCGCTCTATATGATGAATGTCCTTTAAGGGAGATGGTTGATTCCCTTGAACAGGTTTTCTGACTTCTGGATCTCTCCTTCTCTAGAGATGGATGTGGCTGGAAATAGTATCGGTCTGGCTAAGCTAGCGACGCTGCCCGAGTCGCCGGTCTGATTCTTTGATTAATTCACTTGCTTAGTCTTCTTTGCCTGTCTACTGCGATGGGCAGGGGAGGCGATGCTTTCCAAATAATGCCACGCGTTTAGCTTTGAGTATAGGGATACCGAACACAAATATGTTGGAACTAAAGCAGTATAATGGCAGCGGATGATACGCCAGCTCTCAATTCACTAAAGAAGTAGGGCCTGTTAATATATTATTCTCATGATCTAACACCCGCAGCTGGGAATAATTGTTGTCGAAGACAGCACACCACAGTTTCGGCTCCGAATGTTCTATGATGATATGAGTGATATGACGGGAATCAAGGACTGTGAAACAAAGTGAGATAACGTACCGCTGGCTGGCGAAGTCGCGCAGTCAATTATTATCCAATCTTCAAGCAAACCGTCTTCGATCCACGAATAGTATCGACCACCCTTCTTAAATCGGTCACAATGTTCATTAACTCGGTTGTGGTCCCTGAGTAACTCGATCCCCCACCTTTTTTGTGGAATCCAGAAATCGATTCGGCCATCTCCTTTCCGGGACCATTCGCTAGAGATAGGGACACCAGGAGGTACTACAGAGTTGAATGCCCTGTAGAACTCATCTTGATACTGAGTCTCCAGGGGTCGAGGCTTTCCTGCGGTCGACAATTTGCCTTGCACGCACAGCCTGAGGTTCTTCGCAGAGAAGCGCTCGAGAATTGTCGTACACAAAGTTTGAATCGTAGGGAATTTCTGGTCCGGAAACGGCGTTTGCTTAGTGCCAATCAAGTACTCGATATACCTAACCCATGTCAGAGTAGAACAATAAAGACACATTAGAGACCAAACATTACTTTTCATGTAAGCGAGATGGCAGAACACCAATATTACGATAGACAGCATCCTGTTCAGTGCCATCCACCAGAAGTGCCCTGTGGATCCAACCCATTTGGTAGCAGATCCTGACGCCCTCACTCGACTCGTCGAAAGGAACGTATCCATCTTCTAGCGCTCTTTTTAGTGTGTCTACAGCTTCGGGTGTAAAGAATTTCGAAGTGCATAGAGGAAAAGATCGAGAGACGGCCGAAGACATGAGTTCTGTGAAGACTGTGCCCTCGTCTGCCAAGGCTCGAATCACATGATCCTCTGTTATAGTGGAAATAATTCCATGTTTTACCTGAGATCTGTACTCCTATAACCAGCGTTAGTTGCACTAAACGAAGCGAGTCAATTCGCTTAGCTAACCTTCCCCCTTTCTCTCTGTGTGGGGAAGCCAGCATGCCAACAGCAGCACCCGCCGTCTCGTAAGTCAGACGCAAGAGGACAATGAAGCTCAGGTAACTGTGAGATGCAAGGGCCCTGTAGAACATGTTAATAGAAAGAGTATACGTACCCTGAAAATATAGAATGCTATCGACACCACGGCACCGGGATGGCCATTTGTGAGATCGAATATATAGTTCAGAGCATGTGGGTCGATAGTGTAAATTCCAAGTTCATTAACGCATAATTTCGCCAAGACCTGTTCAAACTCATTTTTAGTATAGAAGAGGCCTATTTGTGGTGCTCCATCTTCGGGTGATGGGGTTAACGAGACGCGTTGATGGGGGCCGAAGGTCACTGGCGTCTTACGACTGACGTCGTTATACGACACGCCCGTTGATGGGCTGCCGTATGAACAGAAAAGACAGATCTTTATTCTCGAGATGCGACCGACGACATCTTTGATAATTCGGTTCCACAATGCATCGTCTCCGTATGAATCCTGTGCTTCGTCCAGGAGGAACACCGTCTCGTCGGCGAAAAGATCTGTTTTCCCTAACATGCGTTTAAGGCCCATCTCCCCGTACACGTTTTTAATGCGCTCAGCGAGACTGTTCCAAGGGGCGGATTCATCGAGGTTTCCTTTCCAAGACGGAAGATAAAATACTCTCTCTCCTTTATCGCGATAATACTTTTCCAACAGAAGTGCGAGTGTTGTTTTTCCACATGCTGGTGTCCCGCGTACATGAACGATCCTTCGTAAGTCTAGGACTTCTGCAAGCTGTGATACTGTACCGTCTCGAGGGCATGTAAATTTATTTAGGACTTGTGAAGACTGCGTCACGGTCGACGCTGGCATCAGTGTCAGCTACGACCATGGCACAATCGGTTTAAGAGGCGGGAACCTGCCTTCGCTAGCAGGTGTTGGCTGTTGTACTTGTGGTCTTATAACGACGATCTGAATAAATGGGTCGTTGGATTGAGGGAAGTCTGATGTAATCGTTTGGGGAGGCGGTAGAAATTGACCATTTGCCGGCGTAAAGGCCGCTTCGACTTTGCTGACGGGGCTGTAGAGATCCCAGTCTTCAATGTATTCAGTTTTGAACGCATCGCGCCTTTCCCTGATCTTCTTCTTGACATCCTCAATAGTGTCAACATTGAGGGTACAATCTATGGAGAAGATGCCATTAAGACGGTCAGAAAAAGCACACCACAATTTGCGCTGAGATGGCTGAGCCATTGTAGCTGTGGGCGGCGGTGGAGTAGTAGTCGGGGAGTTTGGGCGAAAAGCCCAGGAGAAAAGCTTTCCTGCCATTTGTGAGGAGCAACGATGCCACAAATAAGAAAGCTTCAAGTTTAAGCAGGACAAGTTGTTGCTGCTGTTGTTTGAACGTTAAACATGGACACGAAAGGTACCTTCATCACTTATCTCTAGCTGGAGCTCACGACACAGAGAGCTAAATACATGCGTCAGTGCAAATGCGTGGAATGGTTAACTCGGAGACCCAGGCTCTTCCGTTACGGTGCTAAGCCGCTTTGTGTTAGAATGGTGGGGTGACCTCCCGGCAGACGGCCTGGGGAGAAAACCTGGACTTCTTGGTGTGCCATCTTCGCTGGGAACACCGCCAACTCCATTTACTATCTCATTCACCACGAAGTTTACATTTTCGAACCTCTATATCGGAGTCAGTTTCGGATTATTCGTCCAATTCCTCGAATCTGCCTCTTGCTTTTTGACCTGTATCTAACAGATGTGCATATTCCGGCCACAGAAATTAATGGCTCGTGAAAGGATATGGACTACCTCCCGTTCTTTTGATAAAGATTCTAATCTCCGTTTCTCTTCGATATGCTCGCTCTTAGACAAACATTGGCATCACCCAAATCTATGGCCAAGAGGCCTGCGTCTGGGTAATGAGCCCAGCAAATTTCTAGGCCCGGAATCAATCTTTGAGCGTCCTCTGGTCTGTAGTGGTTCTGCGTGTTTGTGTTTTTAGATGAATTGAGTTGTGTACTTGTCGCCTGCTTGACATGCCAATAGCAAAGCTGGATTCTGACCTACGGCCACACTGCACTTACGGCTGCAATCTCCTCTGGGTCCTTGTCGATTGCGAAACTATGTAGATGAAACCCGAAGGTTTTCAGTTATCTGAGGGACTGCTCAATAATGGATTGGCCGAGGTCGAAGGAATAGGTGTGCCTCTAGCGTTTTGCCTCGTGGAGCTAGTAAAGCTCCAGAGGCAGGCAATAACTCGGAAACCGTTCATCAGCAAAGAGATCCAGGCCACCGTTGTTTGTTTCAAACGTTGAATCCATTACAAGTTGAGAAGTTGATTTAAGAAGCTTTGTAGTAGTTTGTATGGCAAAGAATGCCAACGCTCTCAAGTTCCCAGATGTCAATATGACGCTATGGTAATTCGATTTGTACTTCTCTTCCGTTAGAAGTTTTGCTGCCGAAACCAAAGGGTCAGGATCTCGTTGCCAAATTTCCACGTTGCATGCTGCCAAAGGCAATACACCTGGTGCCTTGTCATATTCCTTGCCTATAGCGTATCTCGGAGTTCACGTATATCTCTGACGGTGTTTTATTTGAAACGCGTGAGTTGATCAAGTCTTTAACAAGTGGTGGCAATTCAATGTCTTCATAAGGTGGATGCCACTTATGATGAATTGAGACAGAAAGAGTTCGAGTTTCCAAGCACGGTCGCATGCTGAGTCTGCTTTCGCATGGGAGTCTGGTCATGCGTCTGCCATCTCTTTTCTCCGCTGCTACTGTTGATTCAAAGACTTTGATGTGGTTAAAGGCTTTTGAGAGCAATGGTATTTGTACGTAGGATTCTGGTGGTTCGGGCCCACAATTTCCAAGTCCTGTACGTTTGAAAGGAAATCCTCCCCTCTTTCCAAATGATTCCATTTAAATGCTGCATTGCTGCATTCAATTTTGATCGTAAGCTAACAAAAGAGTCGACATTATTCTCGCTCACTTCCACATCAATCGACACGCGTCTTGAACCGAAGGCGACTGGTAGACTGTCCAAGTCGAATATGTAACTCGCGTTTAACGTTTTGTCTTGATCCTATAGAATAGAATCAGATCAGAACAATGGTTCAGCAATGAGATTCAATTAATTTCGAATGTTATACCAATTTATTCCAGTTATGAAGCAATGATATAAAATCCTCCCAGTCATTAACCTCCTAACGACGCGTTTGACTGTGACGTTTGCAAGTTTTGTTCCGTTTGCCTTTTTGTGGACTTCGAATCTTCCACAGGATAGAATTTCCTGCATCGGCCGCATCTGCAAAACTGCCTGTCAACATCCATTGTGATGAAGTGACGCATGTGTTGAAGTGAGATAAGCCATAGTCATGTCTGAGGCTCAGGATAAAATCAAGGAACAAAGGCAGCAAGAGGTTCGTCAGCTCAATTTATACAATTTGAAGAAAAGGGAAGGGATATCTGTGTTACAGACTAGAAAGAAGGTCATGTGATGGATCGTCTACAGTCCATTTCTATGATCCAACTCTATGATCCAATCCTACAATCCAAACCCATGATCCAAAACTATGATCCCATTCTATGATCCCCAGGAAACCCAGGAAGACAGCATGTATATAATGATGCTCTTTTTAGACAGATTCTGACCCTTGTGGTTGACTCGCATAGCAACTTGTCATACAGACATTGCTAGTAACACAGGCTTGTTCTTGCTCACCCCCTTGTTTTCTGTTCTCAAATAAACCAATGGCCCCTTTAGATCTAGTTATCTAGGCCTGTCGTTACAGCCAATTAGAGTAAGGACTAGATCTAAGCTAGACCGGTAAATCCTCTTAGAATAGAATAGAATAACTAGCTAACTAGCATATATATATATATATATATATATAGCT
>Ga0207767_1000507_pt1 | contig 22853 bp, 25 predicted proteins | sample HigsolmetaGSP17D_FD_184845 | JGI IMG/M metagenome (GOLD analysis project Ga0207767, IMG submission 184845) | High solid enriched microbial communities from the Joint BioEnergy Institute, USA - SP1-7-D (SPAdes) | ecosystem: Engineered > Bioreactor > SSF (Solid state fermentation) > Aerobic >... | reverse complement strand
TTGTATACCTTGACTTGAAAGTGTGAATTACCCAACCTAGCTACCTACCTACCTAATGTATTCCAAACACCTCCTATTCCATACTGATAACCCCTTCTCTCTATTTTATGACAAAATTTCCGACAAACGGAGAAGAGACTGCTAAGACGATGACGACCAGATCCCCTCCGACTTCTTCACTTCCCGACACGACCCCTCCAAGGGCACCACCGGAAGCATCCTCCGCCTCCTCTACTACCCCTCTATCACCTCCCCCGCGACGGCAGGCTACCAGCACGACGTGGACGTCCGGGCCGGCGCGCACTCAGACTACGGCAGCATCACGCTCCTCTTCCAGCGGCCGGGCCAGCCGGGTCTCGAGATCCTCACGCCGGAAGGGACCTGGGCGCCGGTGCCGGTGCAGCCAGGAAAAGCAGCCAGTAGTGACGGAGAACAAGAGCAGCCGCCGCAGCAGCAGAACGGGACGTCGTCGTCGTCAACAGGGCAATCGTTCCCCCCGATCTTGATCAACATCGGCGACCTCCTCAGCTACTGGACCGACGGTCTCCTCAAGTCGACTGTGCACCGCGTCGTCTTCCCGCTCTCCGAGCAACGCAGTCCTAACTCGCAGGACCGCTACAGCATCGTCTTCTTCTGTCATCCTGTGGACCAAACGGAGCTTGTACCCGTGCCGAGCGAACTGGTCGATGCGCATCGGCGGCAGAATGCTACTCGAGGCGGCAAAGTCGGGTTCGGCGGCGGTGCTGGAGACCTAGAGCCCGGGAAGCGGGCGTTGACGGCACGGGAGCATCTAGCGTCACGGTTAGCCGCAACGTACGGGTTTAAGAAGGAGGAATACTGGCGTAAAGAAGGGTAGATAGCTTGTCGTCTGTATCGGATCAGCCTGATCGCGGCCGAGCATTTGGCTTCCGGGTCTCAACGCTCGTCCTGTCCTGCCTTATGTTTCTTGTATCTTGGAAATGTAAATATCATGTGATTTGGCATTTCGATATACGTAGGTCGGTTTCCTACAGCTGACTTCGATTTGGAGTTTTATGAATCCGGATGATCTTGTGTAAGCGCTCCCATAAGCGAACCAGCAAGTACAAGGACGGTTTCCGGAAACTGATAATGACCTTTATCCAATTGTGTACGTGGAGCTAAGAAACGCACTGGACAACCTGTGCACCAGACCTGAGAAAGATACATGGTAGTCCCGGGCTGTCGAGCTAGGACTGAAAGCAAAGCACAGAAGGCGACAAAGATGGACGACCTGAGTAAATTTTTAAGTGAACATCGAATCTGAAAATGAAAGGAAATTTTGAATGACCGCAGGGCATGGCTACTCTGAATAACCAACAAAAGAAACTCGTGGGTGTCGGGAATTGAGAAACCAGCTCCAAATGGTATAAAAGAAATAGGAATCGATCCAAAGATGAGAGTTTATCCATGATCGCAAGAAAAAAAAAGAAATGTAAACATTCAAAGGGGGCGCACCCTGTACAATCCAAAAGATGACAAAACCTGCAGGCAGAAAAAAAAGGATGACATACAAAAGGTATCTTTGGGTCGAATACAAACGCCGCCAAGTACTGAGCAGAAGAACGTAGAGCCTGCCCAAGCACAAAGATGCCATGCATGAGACAACGTGAAGCCTCAGGAACAGATGCGCAATAGCAAACAAAAAAAAGAAAAAGAAATGGAAATTATGCTATGCAACCTAGATGCATCGATATTAACCCCTTCATGGAGCGGCGTGGCACCAGTGACGGTGGTACACCCACGCGGCCTTCTGACAGTCCTTGCTGCAGTATTTGGTGCGACGGCAGCGGCGACATTTGGCAAACTGCCGTTGGAACTCCTCCCACTTCCCGCACTGGTAATATGCACATTGGCGGATTCCGCCTCGTGACTCATCCTTTCGACAGAGGTTCCTCATCACCACACATGCCCAGTATTGCATATCCTTGGAGTGGTGCCGCACTGTGAATTTCTCAACCAAGGGGAAGATGTTGAAATCGTCCGGCAGCAGATATTCGTCTTGCTCCTCCGCAGGATCCTCCGGCGGCATAGAAGCACCTGTGGGATCATCCAACAGATGGAGTTCACGGTCGATCTTGAGTTTAGGAACAAGGTGAGAGTGCTGGAAATAGGGTCGGAGATTGCAATACTTGGAAACGTAGGCAAGAAGTTGTAGCGACATCAAGACGTCTTCATCTCGGGGCATCGCTGCTAGGATTCCTTGAGCAGCTGTAGTGGACCGGTCGCGGAGATATAAGGAGTAAGGGTTTGGAGTGAGGGTAGGAGAGTTCAGGGTGTTGGCAGCCTGAGCAGGGGAGAAACCCAGGGTACCATTAGCTTGCGTCGTAGCTGTGTTGATCATGCTACCGTCCACCGGAGACCGATGTGTGATGTTGAAGGTCTCCGCGTCCTGTCCTTCAGAAGGACCTGTCATCGCCAAACCGTGAGGGTTAGAGACCTCATCCAACATTGAACCCCTATCACCGACGGAATCAATTTCCATTCCATTCTGAACCCCAACGATCGGCTCTGCCACCTCTCCAGACACATTGTCATCACCCATCGTCGAGTCCTCTCCATTGGCATCGTCAGACTCGCCAGATCCTGATTGGTGTTGCCTGATAGCAGGCCGTTGCCTTCGAGTGGCGGATTGGGGAATGTTTCGGGATTGGGCTGGGCCATTTGGAGTGGTAGGGGATTCGGGCTGGGAACCAACGCCGGTCTGCAGTCCAGGGACCATGCTGGGTAGCCGATCGGCGTCACGGACGGGGCGCAGGCCAAATCCATCTGCAGCACCCATGGGAGGCACAGCAGTGGCCGGGGGCTGCATGACTCTTGAACGATGCGTTGCGGGTTGGTGACGTCCATCCTGTAATCGGTCATTATGGCCAAAAGTCGTCCGTTCAGGAGGAGACGTCATGGCCACCTGGGGAGAGGGCGTGACTTCCATCGCGTTTGGATCGGCAGGATGGTTGATCTGAGGGAGAGGCCGCGGTATCTCTATGGAGGGCGGAGGAGCCTGTCGACGAGACTGGCGCTGGTCCACGTACGACGAGCGTCCATTCTGATCATGTGAGCGCGTAACGGGCTTTGAATGTCTTGAGGATTGTCGTCGAGACTCTGACTCCGCACGTGCGCGCAACTTGTCAACAACCTTGATGTAGTTGTCGAGTATAGTAGCGATTACGGGAACCATATCCGCCTCAACGACCCTTGTCCTCACGCTTTCGGAGCCCCGCACCCCGATGTTGACCACACACTGGAAGGCGAGACTCCATTTCCACATCTCCATCAGATCCTTGCTCCTCCCCTCCTTGAGGATGCACACCAGCCGTTCAATGCCTCCATCGACGGTGAGAATGTCCCGAATCCGAGCAGATGAGGTGGTGAGGTAGGCTAGGTGGTTGAGGGAGTTGATGAGAGGAAGGGTCGAGGTGCAGTCAAGGGCCCGTCGATCGTAGAGCGTCGTCGTGATGTTGACCGAGGCCTTGTTCACATTGGGGATACTGAAGTTCACCTCCCTCATGATGGCAGCGAGATGACCTCAATGCGCGTATGTTTCGTCCGGATGATGGGCTCTGGCCGGATGGATCCCTGAGGTTGGGGGAAAAAAAAGGGTGAGGCCAATGTTGTGTCCTCCAAGGTCCTAACCACGTCAACGGCACACCGCTCCCGGTAGGAAGGCGTCCAGAAAACCCGACAGTTGCGTGAGACGGATCAGATCACCAAACTCATCGAGAACCGCAGAAGGAAAACGGAGACGATGTATGCGAACCGCACAGCGTTGTTGGGATGGGATGAAAGCCAAGTTCGTAGAAGACGGTCGAAGCGAACAGGACCAACAAGGAGGAGGTGGGTTCGGGCCAAGATCTGTCTATGAAGAGCTTCGTGGACGCTGGCCGCTGCGACACAGACGCAGAGCCGGAGTGCAAAAGGAGAGCAACGAGAGACGGATTGATGCAGGATCGAGAAGAGACGCAGGACGATGAGGGTTGGTGGTTGACGGGCTGACGTCGAGGTTCGAGATGGGGCTGGCGTTGCCGACGGGGAGAGAAAAGGTGAGTCGGGCTTTGGGCTTTTGGGCGAGGATGAGGGCGGAGAACCGAGCGAAAAGGGCAGAGATGGCCATGTCTCGGCTTGGGCCCGGACCCTCAACCACGCGCTTCTGCTCGCCGCCACTGGGCGCCCGTGGCTGAGCCACCCTGTCGCCGCCGCCTCTCATCATCCCATCTCTGCTCAAGATTTCAATTGACTGGAGTATTTGGAGACGACAATGAGGATATATCGCGGAGAAGCAGTATGTTACGGACGTCAGGACCGGAACAACGATGAATCCATTGTTCCGTGTCCGCGATCGGTAATTGATCCTAATATATTTATTTATTCCGGCCACTTCAATTTCCTATGTTGTTCCTTTATCCACGATCCTCCCATTATCTCTCTTTTTTTTTCCATTCATGGAGATATACTATGATTATTATTATTATTCGCTATCTACAAAGGAAAAAGAAAAAAAAAAGTTAAAAAAAAGAAAAGAAAAGAAAAAGAAAACGAAAAAGACAAGATGGAGCACCAGAGCAAGCGTGGATGGGGTGTGGATCGCCGCTGGAAGCCCACCTGCCCTGTCCGAGTGCATGATGCTGTTGTCTGTTACTCGATGAAGCACCTCAGCCGCCAACCCTGGATCGTGAGCCTGTAACCGCGCCCCGGAAATGTGTCGGGGCCAATGGTTCGGTCCCGGTTTCACCTCTAAGAACTGCTGGCCATCTCTCTAGACAGGATATATTGCTGTAAGCGCCCAAGTAGGACTGTTCTCCCATGTGATCGCAGCACATCATCGCCCAAGGCCAACCCATTATTTTCCATCGTATCCGGCAAGCAACAATAGTTCAGGAACAGGGCATCTTGGCGACCGCTTTTTGGAAGCGTCTTGCTGCTTCCATAATCGGTAGACGAGGCAGTCGAGGCTAAATCCGCCTGGGCAGACGCTCGCGGCTCTATTGTCCGTTTGGGCGAAGGACGGATCTCACAACCGCACGGAGATCGGTCGATGAATACTATGATTAGAAGCCAGTGACAGCACTCCTGTATACTCCGTACAGTACACCATGCTGTGTCTGTCCACACGCCAACAATCATTTGCTTGGATGGAAGACCAAATGCGCTTGTTCCTGCAAGCACTTGGTTGACTCATACAGGCCCGGTATATCCCTCATCCAATCGCAAAAGTACAGCAATGTCCCGTCGGACACCACGTCATACTCTCAAATTAGCTACTTGGCAGAGTGTCCCTTGAACGCAGTAAAGGGACCGGCTTGCCAGTCTTTTTTTTTTTTTAAAAAAAAAAGTAGCTTTTAAAAAGTTAGAGTACACGGGCGCATACCTAGATGCAAGCGACTTGAATGCGCGCAAAGAAAAGCCGTTGGCGCGCTGCTCCCAGTCACTTGATCTGGGTGCGAGAGGAGAATAAAACACTGCATCCTGTCGCTTGCTGTATACCCATTGGCATTTCGAGCAATAAGATTGTGTTGCGGCGGGTCTGCGTCGTACGGACTACTCCGTATACAGAGAGCAGCTGATGATGCTTGATGGTATGTGCGGAACATGTCGTGTACGGCGCACATCATTGAGATCTTTGGATCTCGTGACGAGCCGGGCAGCTGGGACGGCGCACGAAACGCTATCGAAGGTCCTAAAAGTTGAAACTCTTCTGAGAAGACTCCTGTAAGACGCGCAGTATTATTATTAGCTCCGACCACTTCCTGTGGTAACCCCTGGGTCGGAGCCCGGAAAGCAGGTTTAGCAGTTTTCGGTTAAACAGTTGAATAATAACGGGACATGTTGGCCCATTGGGATCCTTGCATCCGCAACTTGAAGTACCGGACCCTGTCCGAATACGGCTTAGACATGTGTCAAGTACCGATATATAGCCTCTTTGTCTAACTCTCCGGAGTACAGCCCTAGTGGTGCTCTGAACGGAGTAGTTTATTTGCCTACTCCGTACTCCGGAGAGGTCTTTGATGATCCCATGACTGTGCAGGAGCTCCCGCTCCGTACTCCTTAATTTAACCTTACCATGAATGGTTGCATGAAGGACTGCGGCTGAAAGCTATACTTTGTATCCCAGAGTTGGTCCGCTGTCCTGCTCTCCAGTCGCAATGATGATGGAGCTGTCTATCGGGTATGGACATCAGTTATTCTTATTATTATATTGCTGACGGCTGGTAAGCCTGGTACGAAGACTGCTTCTTTACTTAGTCTGGAGCAAAACCACGGTCAGGGGTCCAGGGGGGAAGAAGTTTAGATACACACTGTCGTCGGAACCGGTGCTTGATAGACAGGAGAAGGCCTGCACGTTTCCTTGCTCAGCAGGATCCGAAGCAGGGGCCAGCAGGAGCAATGCTCCTGACCCCGTCGGGCATGTCAAGGAGTGGCCCAAGTTGGCGGCTGGAACCTAGTGGAGATGCGGCCGCTGTCCGAGCCGCGTTATCGTTTCCCCCTTCGGATTCGCATGCCATAGTCCCGGAGCAATGTCCACAGCTGGTGATCCGTAATCTTTCTAGATCTTCAGAATCCAACGGGCAGGGTGACGGAGGAGACCGCGAACCGGGGAAGGTTTGTCCCCTCGCGACCATGCCACGAAGGCCAGAGCGATCCCATCCAGGTAGACTCAGACCGCGGCTCCACGGACGCGTTCCTGAGCGAAGCTGGATCTGTCGAGCGAGGGATAGGTCCCGGACGCGAGGTAAATTTATTCGAGGCCGACGCCATCCCTGAAGAGTTTAATCTGACAGACCGGCCAGGTACGGTCATAAATGATCATCATGCCGGTGGAGAGCCTCATTGGGCGAGGGGGGCCGCACTGCCGCAGACCCATCCCAAGCCAAGCAGCCCGACCCACTGGGGAGACTCGCTACGCGGTTAGTGAGCGAGTGGGTGTTGTGATTCTCGCAGGATTGCAGCATCCGGGAAGGGAGATTTTGACGTGCATCTCCAGATTCCCGTGCTGCAGGCGGTTGCGGTTCCCAGGAGGCGCGACAGGGGCATCTTGATTAAGAGACCAGGAAGGACAGTACAGCTGGCGGAAGAAACAAGTATCGGGAAGAGCGGAATTGCTGGTAGGGAGGCGAACATGAAAGTAATCATGTCTTCTGGAAGGCCAGATTGCCGACAGAAGAGAGGAACCGTCCAATATAACGTGATCTGGCCGGGGGCGCCGCGGGTTTTTGACTTGCAGGCGCTCGGCCCAGTCTCCGCTCTGGGGGATGCTCTGAGACGCAGTCTGTAGGCCGTAGAGGATCGTATCGTCCTCAGCGTCGCCCTGTCGAGCTTCCAAACGTTCCACGATCTGTCTGTCCTCCGCCCCAAACGCTCTCGTCGTCTGCCCTGCCCCTGGCCCTTCGCCCCCTCCACCCGCCTAGTCCGCGGCCAACCACGCGCCCCCCTATCAACCCGCCCAGCAGCTCCACGGCGCTGCTCTCCATCCCTCTCCCCCCGTCTCTCTCTTTCTGCATCTTCCCATCTCTGTCGCGCCCGTCGACTGGACCTCAACTCCCCTTCAGTGATCGTGTCCGCTGCGGTGGTTGTGCTGCGGTCCGTCGCTCACTCTCTTCCCCTGCTTCCTCAGCGCCCGACCTCCCACCCCCCCGGTCTAAACCTTCGCTCGGTCGCTTCCGCAGGCTCACTCCACAACGTCCTCTTGCCGTCCACCCCCCTCCTCCCCCCTGGATCTCTTCTCGACCAATTCCATCTCCATCCCGCGACGTTCCGTCCTGCAATTGACTTTCCAGCTCTCCAGGGGCACAATCGTCCAAGATGGCGGCCGATATGAGCAGCGAGCAGATGCAGGCCAAGATCGCCGCGGCCAGGCGCGAAGCAGAGGGTCTCAAAGATAAGATCAAGCGCAGGAAGGATGAGCTGGCAGACACGACCCGTACGCATCCCTACTTCTCACCGTTGGCTGAACTTGCGTTTCTTTCTTGAGCTTTTCGCGCCTGTCCTTTGTTTGACGGCCGTCGATCGCGTTGCCTGTGTACCAGAATGCTGACCGTGCTCTCCATGCAGTCCGTCAAGTTGCCGAGAGCAACACCGAACCCCTGCCTCGAATCGGGATGAAGCCACGACGGAATCTCAAGGGTCACCTAGCCAAAATCTACGCCATGCACTGGTCGACGGACCGTCGCCATCTGGTCTCTGCATCTCAGGACGGCAAACTGATCATCTGGGATGCGTACACCACGAACAAGATCCATGCGATTCCGCTGCGATCATCGTGGGTGATGACTTGTGCGTACGCTCCCAGCGGGAACTACGTTGCCTGCGGTGGTCTCGACAACATCTGCTCCATTTACAACCTGTCCTCCCGTGAGGGCCCTACCCGTGTGGCACGAGAACTCTCGGGGCACTCTGGCTACCTGTCCTGCTGTCGCTTCATCAACGACCGCAGAATAATTACGTCCTCGGGAGACATGACCTGCATGCTGTGGGATATCGAGTCGGGATCGAAGGTCACCGAGTTCGCTGACCACCTCGGCGACGTCATGTCCATCAGCATCAACCCGACGAACCAGAACATATTCGTCTCGGGTGCTTGCGATGCATTCGCCAAGCTTTGGGACATCCGTACCGGAAAGGCCGTGCAGACCTTTGCCGGACACGAATCGGATATCAACGCCATCCAGTTCTTCCCAGATGGAAACGCCTTTGGAACTGGTTCAGACGACACAACCTGCCGCCTCTTCGATATCAGAGCGGACAGGGAGCTCAACACCTACCAGGTATGCTTGACCATTCGAATTCTCACATTCATGTCCTGTTGTCAATGTCCTCTTCACTTCTATTGTTCCTCAATGTTACCCGTTCAATGGAGGTTATTCACCATGACTAACGTGATTGTTCAGAGCGACCAAGTTCTCTGTGGTATTACCTCTGTTGCATTCTCTGTGTCGGGACGGCTGCTGTTTGCCGGTTATGATGATTTCGAGTGCAAGGTACGCCGGTTCCCGGTGAACTTCCTCTTTGTGAGGACCAACTAGCTGATCCATATAGGTTTGGGATGTTCTGCGTGGTGAAAAGGTCGGTTCCTTGAGCGGCCACGAGAATCGTGTCAGCTGCCTTGGAGTCAGCAACGACGGCATAAGTTTATGCACTGGTTCCTGGGATTCTCTGGTATGTCTAGATTCCTATCCGACTCACAGTCCAGTTACTAATACTTCAAACAGCTCAAGATCTGGGCCTGGTAAAGAAGATACCCGTTCTCGATAATTTACAGTTAGCTTGCTCAGACTTGCTACTTTTGCATCCGATGGGTCAGATGACTGCCATTGTACGATAATTTCTATTCACCTCGAAACCCGTCTCCCGCCTTCTTCTATAATATCCCCTTTCGAATATCGTGAGGACTCGAGTGACAAAAACGATAAAAGGCTTGGTTGCAAATCTAGGTGGTTGGACAGTTTTATTCTTTTTTCCCCATATGGTGCCGCTTCAGGAAGACACGCGCACGAAGACACGAAAGACCTGGTGCTTTCCAGACACCACCGCTATTGGAACACCTGAAGAACGCATAGTGGGGGTTGGGGGGAATGAAACAGAAACAGGTGCTGTTGACGTTCTCAGCTCCTCGTCTGCCGTCTCCTCAGGGTCTACTGATCAGCGTGTCATCTTTTTTTTTTTTTTCCTGGATCATTTCTCTTCAAATTTCTGTCTTATGTTCTTCCTTTCTACCACTGATTTTTTTCCCCCTTTGGTTGTAACTCTCATACATCAGTGTCCGTGTGTATTTTTTGCTGCCAGTGGAAAGGGAGGATTTGTTTCCGGATTGGCCATGATGCTTTTTTTGTGCCCCCTATCTTTTGTTCTTAATCGAACTTCTCCCCGATAGTTTGCGTCTTCTCGAGATATCTGTTTCTGTGGAATTCCGCACTACCAGCCCTCACCACACATGTTCGCTCGGGATTCCACCGGTTAATTCTTGTTTGTCAACCTTTCTTCCATCGCCTTTGTCTCGGTTGCTGGGTCTCGAAGAGATCAGCGAAAACGGCGCAGATCTCATACCCGGTGTTGTTAGGGATCCTCATGTTTACCCTCTTGTCTCGCTTCCGTCTCCTGTCCTCTCAGGGCTCATTCAGCCAGTGCAGGGATGCGGATATGCAAATGTCGATCGATGGGCTGTTGTGATTTCCTTTGTGTCCTTTGCGATTTAGATACACAATTGAGGCAATTTCGACAACGTGAACATGTGCTTGTCGTCCTTTGATGAAATGAAGTGCTTATGATTATTATTATTATTATTATTATATTCTCAACCTTGGCGACAATCCGTAAGGCAAGATTCCAGATGCATGAGGTCCACAGATGATCGTGGGACCCGCCATGCACACTAGCCATGCACTCCATGGAACTACTGCATATCGTTTCTTCCCCGCTTTCAATTATAATAATCCGTGACAGCCCTTACAACGCTCAGCCTCACCCTATGTATGTCAGCCACAGGGGTCCTTTCCACCCACGAATCAAAATGTCTTGCTGCTCCTCCTCGAGGAGGAGTCCGAGGAGTGGGTCGGACTAGGGCTAGCTTCGGTATGCATGTATGTAGATATACATACTAAAAAAATAATAATAATAAGAAGAAGAAGAAAACACCACTCCACTACAAAAAGAGACCAAGGCCACTAGCTGCAGTCGCATCTGGTATTTCAGCTGTCTGACAATACTACTCGAACTACTGCATCTCGGTTTAGCTGCAATGTCCACTACCTACCGTACTGTGTGTTCCTGTTGGGATTACTACTACAAGGTGTAACGACAGGCCTAGATGACTAGACCGAAGGGGGTCGTTGGTTTATCTTGAGAACAGAAAACAAGGGGGTGAGCAATATAATAGTAAGAACAGACCTGTGTTACCAGCAATGCCTATATGCTGGGTTGCTGCGTGAGTCGACCACGAGGGTCGAAATCTGTCTGAAAGGAGCGTCATTATATACATGCCTGTCTGTCTGGATCGATGGGTTGTTTGGATCATTCTGGGTGTTGGATCATAGGCCTTGTTGGATCAAGATGGCAGATGGATCATTTTGATCCATTATCACGTGACCTCCATATGACCTCCTTTATGCCAACTCCGGCTATAACAGATTGATCTGTCTACCATCATCATCATCATCATCATCTTGCTCCACCTATCACAGTCATGGTTATTAATTAGCAGATAGAGCTGAGAGTTGTGGTGGTTACAGTCTTTACAGATAAAATACCTAGATATGTACATGCACAACGTATTGTACATGCTCATTCCGAGATTCTGAGATCCACATCTTGGAGGCCGCTTCAAGATTAAATTAATTAGCGATCAAGGTAAGTAATTAGTTAATTCAGAAGGTACCTCGAGTTATGTGGGTTGGAGCGTTCCGGACAAGGTTTGTAGATTTATTATATTGATGAATTGCCCAGTAGATGCCTTCTTAGCTGATTTGCTAGCAGTCTTAGAACTTAGAAAGAAAGTGGCTATAATGGTTATTACTGTTAGCACCGAAGAATAAAAAAAGGGGTTTATAAATGGATGGGTTGACGCTTCTGGTGAGCTATTAGGTTATTTTTTTGATTGCTGCAAGGTCCCTATTTATGTACTGTACCTAGGTACTACTGTACTCCGTATATGTGAAGAATTACTAGAATGCACATGAAAGCAACTGTGGCACTGGGTGATTTCAGAGACAGCTAAAAAAAATGGGTTGAACTGGTCTATCTACATAATCTAAACTAGGCGAAATGATGCAAACAGTGGCGGAGGAAATCATTCTATATAAGGGTGCCTAGCCGGCGGTTATTATGTATGGGAAGTCAATACACCACTTCAATCGCTTCACATCCAAGTAATCTTCTGGAAGCCTTGGCGGATTCCGCACGATTGCGTATTAAGTAAACAGGTCTTAGCGGTTTCCCCAGAGACCTTCAAACCGGACCTATTATTATTAAAGAAACGGGTATGCGCTTTATGAGCTGGAGGTATCTGATCTGATTTGGATCCTGGATTCGGGCATATACAGCCATGAACACTGCGGGAACTACCATAGACACGGGGAACGTCTTCCAGTGGTCTTTAGGACAGACAGATTACATTCAACAGATTCGAGCTAGGTTGGAGTCGCTAGGGGAGTCTATTTTGATGAGTAGCAAACTTGAAAAGTGGAGTGTGGTTTGTTATTGCTATCGACACCCAAGAGGCCTGGTTCTATTGATGCACAAATAAAGTGATGCTTCTGTTTGACTTATTTATTACTTGCTTTGGACTGATACGATGTCCCTAATCATATATTTTTATTTGTTTACAGAGACATTATATTTATCACCAACAGCCCGTTAGATCATACGCAAGCGTCGCCTGCAACAGGTAACTGACTGAGATCATTATCCTTTTACAATTTAGGTCAGGAAGACTGACATGCGATGTTTCTGTTCTATACAAGGCACTTAAATTTCTCCCCGCATGAAAGTATGACGGGGACCGTATTTTCTGTTCGGCACTGGGTCAACTCGGCATCTGGATCCCTCGACTCGAGGGTTAGGTCATATTCATACAGATATAGGTGCTTTCAAGTCGACCTGATTAACAGGAGCGACAGGTGCGCCAGTTATCAATAAGCCTTGATATTCTCTAGGACTCGAGCTTTGTTAGCTTGAATGCTCCAACCGTCAATACTAGATGGGGCTGCAGCATGCACCTGTCGCTGGCAACGAAATAGTGGCCGGGGAAAGGTTACCAACAAGTGTACATACTATTCACAAGAAGTGAATCGGACGCAGAAAAAAAAAGGGCACTTGCTTGATATTATAATCACAGCGGGAAACACATCCAGTCCCGCTCTAGCAACCTTCCCCGACTCCAGCGCCTCTATCAGAGCGTCTTCGTCGACAATGGCACCGCGAGAGGTGTTGACGCTAAGACACTGTCCTTCATCTGCGCGAACTCCTTGCGTCTGAGCATCTCAGTCGTTGCGTCCAGGGGACAGTTTGATGGATACGATGCCAGACACGAACAGGAGTTCCTCCAGCGACGGACGGTATGTCGCATCGTATTGCACCTTCAGTTCGGGGGAGAGCCGCGTGCGGTTATGATGTTTGATTTTGAGGACAAATACAGCATCTTTCCTTGCCACATGCTGGATTTACCAACGAGGGCCCCGAAGAGCTCCTCGTCGAACGGTTTGTAGGGATGTGTACCCATGCGCACGAGGATCGCGTCCCAGGGCCCTTTGGCTGTTGGCGATCTCATCTGCGACTTCGGCGATTATTAGGCCCTTGCGGCAGGTGGATTCGAGGACGTGTGAGGGTTTTTTTTATTTAACTCTTCAGATCAGTATGTCTTGTATGGAAGTGTCATCTGCGGGTAAGTATCGATGACAATGAGTAATAATGAAAGCGCGTTATATACACATCCAGGTCAAGTTTGCACGTAAAATCCTTCATGTATCTATTCCTCGTCAACATAAGCTGGATAGCCCTGTGCTAGAAGCTTTGGCTTTCACTGGGTAGGAATAGAAGGAGATGGGATTCGGCTGGACAGGATAGGATCCGTAGCCTGTGATTTGGCTGTCTAAAAAAAGTGCCAGTTAGTGGTCTTGTATGTAGCTCCCTATCCGCTCGTTCTCCATGTGCAATGAGCTCTGACTACATCACCACGATCAGAGAGTATGGTGCTGACTGATGTGTATGGAGAATCTGTTCCCTCAAAGATGAGCAAACCTCCAGCTCTCTAGTTCTGTCAAGAGCCGTGCGGAGTAAATGATCGACAGCGAGTAACCAGGGAACCGCTTATCAATGGCACCGACGTCTCTCGAGGAGACTTTTGAGTCGATACCCCTCTTTGTCGTCACTATCGTCGGGTGAAGGCACCTGGGGCTGCAGACCTGCAACTGATGGATTAGTTTTAGACGCTCCTGTCAAGTGCTAATTTACTTTCCACCATCATCATGCATACAGACGGCCCCACAGATAAATAGCGCTGTTATAGTTATACTCCGAAGTTGTTATGGCTCCGTACACGGCAGTATCGGCCGAGTAGGTATGTACTCAGTACCCCTCGAAAACTCGACTCCGCACTTCGCGGCCTTGGTCCGAGCTATCGAATGCCGTGATGATCGTTCTTTGCATTTTATTGTTGTTCTCCGCAAGCAGTGAGAAAAAAAATTATATCCTTCTGTTGAACGGAGGCATCCAGCAGTCCTATGAAAGTGAGTTAGAGCTGTCTGAAGGGCCCTCATGTTCGTATGACTTTGTCGAGGGGTGATGAATAGCGGCAGTTGACAATGATACTCGATCCGAGAGGAAAATGCGCAAAGACCGTCTTTGGGCTTTGCGGCAAGAGAAATGAGCTGTTCCACGCTCCTGGAGACGGTGGCAGAGAGTGAACAAAGTGCCTCCCCATGAATCCCGTCAAACTCCTTTCAAGGGGTGGCCAAGATTTGTTTTTCACCCCCTCTTTTTTGCCTGATCAAATAGAGCCAGTCCGACGCGTGCATGAAATTATTTACCCCGTATATGTTGTGAAACTCGGCATATAGAGCCTGATGGGCCAAGAAAAGTCGGTATTTCCATCAGCCTCGGCTTTCTGATATTCACCTGGTTAGCAACCCAGCTTTTAGGCATTCATGCTATCAATTTTTAGAAATTACAAACCCCTGGTCTGCTTCAGAACCCCGCCACCAAAGGAGTCCTTCAGGAAGAGGTTGCGGCGTCATAACCTGGACCGTGCTCGTCTTACCCCGCTGCGTGAAGAGAAAATTAAGGGCAAAATGCCGGCCCAATATTCATAGCTCCGTATCTCGACAGTGGGCACCGTCAGTGCCTTATTGTTATTCAAAACAGAAAAACACAATGACATCACTCTATAGAGGCACAATCCGAAGCCGAATGTCAGATCTACATCGCACTGGAGTTACCGACCAGCCGAAGTAGCAGCAGTCTTATTCTCATCTGCACGAGACGAGGCTTGGCCAGCGTACTCCACTACGCTGAGACTTGCACCGCCAAATGCCCAAGACCTTTCGGGGTCTGTCCGTCTGCCTTCTTTTTTCCTCCTAGCGACTTCTTTTCGTCTCATCGGTTCCCGCGGCAAAAGAAAGAAATCCACGCAGTTTGATAGGCTGACCCCGGTACTCAGGACCTCCAATAACAGTAATACATGAAAATTTGTTGCGGGGGCTTGTCTTCGTAACCTTATGCAGTAGTCAAGAATGTTCGTAAACGGGAGAAAAGACACGAGTGACGATCGAGTGGGTCAATACACGGCATGCCGGGATCCACGATCTGCCGTCGAATATCATCATTCCGACCCCTATGACGTCTGAAAAGTCAGAGCGTCTGAAAAAGGCAGAGATTAGCAACGACTCGACCAGAGCTTATGGTAACAGATTACAGAAGTCCTGCGCATCGTAAACTTTGCAAGGGGCAGATGAAGATGAGGTTAACCAATGTAGCCAAGTCCCGCGGCGCTTACTTTCATTTGCCGGGGTTGCTGCGTGACATATTGGCGCTTGGCTGAAAAAATTCTCCGAAGGCCAGACATTCGAGTGTCAACAGTGCTATCTCTGGCAAAGATTGCGGGCTATGTTTGTGCACAGGCCATACGGCAGTGCCAGACCCTCACTTTTTCCGAACCCACGAGAGTTTCCGAGCCCGACTGCATAGCCTTCTTGGTTCAAGTTGGTTGACTGTTGCTAGCGCAGACCCGCTTGGTCAAATTTTCTCATCATCGCCGTACGGAGAAGGTGGAAAGTGACGATCTTGTTTGGTCAGAGTGTACACTGATGACTGCAGATCTCTAGGGACTCAACAGTCAATTGGGTGAAAACATTTCACTGGAAACTGTTACGGATTCACAAGGGAGGTTGAATTGCGAATCAGTGAATATTCAACAGAATTCATGTTGCTTTGAATAATTGAATTGCTGGTTATTGTGCTCTGTACTCACCGTAAAGTATAACACATCTGAATTCAAGACCCCGCATGTGTAGACTTCGGGTCATTTTTTCCGGACTCCAGGGGCTATTTGATATCCATGTGTTTAGTCAAAGAGATCAACCAGAAACTAGAATTGCTGCAGTGTCTGGCGGGAGTGGTAGATGTATTCTGTAGTTCTCAGAAACAGAAAAATCCTGGAACGAGACCGATTAGATAGAATATAGAGAATCTTCGATCCGACAGAATAGAAACAGAGACATATCTTATGCCATAAAGACATACGTAATCGTCAGACTACCCCAGAGGACATTGAAGACGAAGCGACAGACAGGGTATGGTCAGACTGTTGGCATTTCCGGGGTCAATTGGTCCCGTAGGCTGAGTGAGCCCGCGCCAGATACAAACGACCGTCGACCAAGCTAAGAACCCTCATCAAACACCCCTGGCGGCGTGAGAGCATGGCACTGCAACTGCCAACTGTCAAGACTCAACGTCGGCAACGGTCCACCTGGCGATATCCGGAGCAGATCTGCGGCGTCAGAGCCTGCAGCCTGGAGGACCCTGACATCTGAGGCGCGGCGGGCTCACGATGATACAGAGCAAAGATGCCAGCGAACATTCTTCGAGGCTTCTAGCCTGCTTAGTGCTGCGCAGGGCGGGCTGTGCTGGCTGCGCCTGGTGGCCCAGGAGGCGCAACGTCGCGCGAATGGCGGCCGACTCTGGGCGGGCCGATCGTCGTCTTTGAAACGGCCGCGAGGGACGAGCACTTGATGATTGGAGCCCCTCGAGGATGGCGTGAAGCTGCTCGAGTGCAGAACCGTGGGCTGTGCGGTCTCGCGTGGACGAGGAGGTGGAGAGCCCGAGAGGGCAGACAACACCGCGCGCTCTGCTCCGCCGCGCATCTCTCCCGTCCGTCAACGCTGCAGAAAAACACACCCCCCTGAACTCGCGTCGACCCTGCCCAAGCCCCAGAGAGAAGAGCGTTGGAAGCGCTGCTTGGCCCGGTAAGCCAGACTCCCACGTCGAGATGCACATCGGAGAACCCCCCAAGAGTCCCAACAGGGGCCACGCTGATCCGCGCCCTCTCCCTGGACAGCGGACAGCCCTAAAACCTGACGACGCGCCCACCAGGCTAATCATGATGCTGCTCACCGACAGGTATCGCGCCTCCATTCTGGGGTTCCAAACGCTCTTCCAGGCCAATTGCCAGCTGCTGTGGTGATCGTCATCCCCCCGAAGCCATCCTCGACTAGGGAAAACCCACCGGCTGTTCCGCTCCAGGCTGAAACACACTTGGGCCGCTGCACTCGGCGTTGTCTTTCTTCCAGCTCCACGTTTTGGCGTCCTTGCGTGACCGCGAGACCACCTTCGTCGCAGGGCTGTCCCTGTCTTCTCTCTTGTTTCCGTTCCATCTCGCTCTCTCTATAAAAGTGTCCGCCGCCCCGCGCGCCTGCTCGTTTCCGCCATGTCTGAGGCCCTCAAAGAAGAAGTTGACCGTCTTTTCAACACGAAGGAGAGGATCTACTGCCATCCAGAGGACCTCAATAACAACTCCGAGTTCGAATCGAGTTCCGAGTCGGAGGACGAAAGCCAGCCTTACGTCCATTCCGATTCCGAAGAAGACACATCCCACAACATGGTCTCCAGGGCCGCAGCCTACACGATCCCGACGACCCAGTTCGACGCGAACACGGGTCCCAAGGGTGTCATCTCGGATGCGCAGTCCTTCGAGCGCGCAAAGAAGCGCTCCTTCCGCAGGACACTGCTCGGCGTCACCGGCTTCGACAACCAGCCGTCCTCCAGGCCGGCCAGGGAGGACACCAAGTTGTTGAGGGAACGCCGCGCTACCGAAGGCTCTGTGAGCGAGGAGGATGAAGAGCAGTTCATGCGCAGGTGGCGGGAGGCGCGTATGCAGGAGCTGCAGCAGCGCGCCAGAAGCAAAACCGGCCCCAGCAAGAAGATGTACGGCTCCGTCGAGCTAGTCGATGCGGTCGGGTACCTCGATGCTATTGAGAAAGTCCCCCCGGACACAGTCGTTGTCGTCTGCATATATGATCCTGAGGTACGACTTCCATGAATTTAAACTCGTACCTCTCTCAATGGACCTATTGCTGACGTCTTGCCAGTCTACCATCAGCTCCATTGTCGAAGACTGCCTTATCACTGTTGCTCGCAGACAATTGACAACGCGTTTCATCAAGCTGCACCATGAGATCGCGGAGATGAACCATATCACCGCTCCGGCCTTGCTTGCTTACAAGAACGGTGATGTCTTTGCGACCATAGTGGACATCCTCAAGCAGCTCCCCGACGGAAGAGACCTCAGTCCTTCGAGTCTTGAGGAATTGCTGATGCGGTATGTATTTTCCTAAGCGTCGTTGTACCTCTCTTGATTGTATTCCTAATCAGATTGCTGACTATGTCTCGTAGATACCGAGTCTTCTGATGACAATCCTCTCCTGACGATGTATCCATTCTATTCCATTACATCAGCTTTTTGTTTGGATTGAGCACACGTTCTTCTTCCTAATTGGAAGAGAGTTTGCTTTGCTTGAAGAGCGTTGGCGTACCGGCGTATGGAGTTTCCATTTGCTACCCTTATTGCTTGGTTTGGCTCAAGCCTCTCTCTCGGGTTCAACTTGGAAAGTTCTTATACCGCCAACTACTGATGTCTGTGTGTTTGGCTTATAGACGGGGCATGATGGTTTTTGGGTTTCCTTTTGGTTTTTGGATGTCTTTTTATCTACATGCTTTGAGATATCCCCCATCGTGTTTTGTCTGTTTCGCGGTGTTGGACATTTTGCCTGGATAGACCACCCCATCTCCTTCGCCTTGCAGCTGGACTTGCTGGTTTGTGTTGTGTGCATGTGACCCCGACTGACCTGACTTGGCTGATGTTTCTTCCTTGATCATGATCGCTCCACCATCACTTCATCTCACCTCGACCCTCTGGATGCCTTCCTTCCCACTTTTGTTGAATTGTCCATTTCTTTATTTTTCCGTGATATCAAAGGGGGGAGCAAAAAAAAGGAGAAAAACGGAGAATTGGATCTGACATGGTACATATATTATTGATGGACTGGCTGAAATAATGAGACAGAAAAATTAGGATAAAGAACTTGCTTGACCCTCGGGGAGGAGTTTTTAAGATCGCTTCATTTAGAGGAGATGAATGAGATAGAAACAAATAGATATCCCATTTTGATTTCACCTATCGTTCAGTGTGTATTGTCTTGGATCTTATTGATCATTACCTATCTCCTTTTTCTGTCTGCATATATGCACACGCATGCATGGCAACATCTGTGTAACCAGGCTGTTATACTTAGGTATATCATTGTGTAACTATGTTTATATACACACACATAGTAATAGGTCTAGATATATATCCAATAGATACTTCTATACCTTCCCCCCCCCTCAGCGCATTGCGCAGTACTGATATACTGTACAGGGTATGTATACCGCAGTCCGACAACCAACCAGCCCATCTCTTTGTCGCTCGAGTTCCAAGTCCGTAATCGTATCTCGTATCATGATCACCCGCGCCTACGCCCTTTTTTGTTCGCGGAACATCGAGGTAGATGCCTCTTTCTTGCTCTAGAATAATTTATTCTATGTTCCTTTCTGTCTGTTCACTCGGCTGCCTTGCCTTTGTTTTTTTTCCTCTCCCTGAAAGAAGAGGGAAAAAAAGAAAAGAAAAGGAAAGAAAGGTAGAAGCCATCGACCGGTCCGGGACGATCTTTATTTATAAACAGTGGAGTTAGTTAGTTCGAAACGTCTATTGATTTAATTAAAAAGGCCGGAATTTCTCTAAATAGGATAGATAGAATACAAGTTGCGTCGCCTCCTTAGTACAGTACAGTACAGTGGTACTATTTCTACCTCGTAGGTACTGACTGTACTTTTATCCTATCACCTTAACTGATGGAGAGGTCGATCGATCGATCGATATAGGTCAATGGATAAATGAAAAGCAACAGACACCTGTCAATCGATGACCATGACCGATGATTAACAAATAACAGTATGTATGTATGTATGTAATTCATAGACGTGTCAATTCTTTTTCTTTTCTCCCAGCGTCTTTCTCTCTCTCCCTCTCTCTCTCTCCCCCGATCTCCTCCTTCCTCTCTTGCAACTGGAGAGTATATATAATATACCTCGGGGCCTAGATCAGATTACCTACCTACTGTACTACAACTACTATTAGTAATGTATGTACATGTACATCTCCATCGTATCATATCCATCATATCGGGGTTACAAGGGACTCTTACATATAAGCTACAACATCACGTCATACAGACAAAGAAAGAAAGAATGCTGCAAATATCTACTTTTCAACTTGACTATGAGACTACTAGACTATAGTATAACTAGGCTAAAGAAGCTATCGATCAAATCAGATCAGATCAGGCGGGGAATCAAGTCAGGTCAAATCAAATGAAATCAAATAGAATAAAAAATCCGACCAAACCGGACCAAACTAACTCCAAGAAGCAAAAGAAAATGGCAAACAAGGAAAGAGGTGATCGGGAAAAAGTAAGCCAGATAGATAGATAATTTGAAGAAATTTGTCGAGAAGCTATCTATCTATCTATCTTTCTTTTCCCTTTGGCCCCTTGTTGATGTCCATATTAATGCTGGCTACATGACCATTATTTTTCTTCCATTTCTCACTATATAAAGGTGCAACGGGTCAGTGCTAATTAGATCAGAAGATTGTATCTGCATTACTCTTTTCTTCCTTACATATCCTGATGATTGATGATCGTGGGTGTGAGATTCAAACAAGCCATCGTTTTGTCATACAACGCCCTTCTCCTGTACGAAGTCCCACAGCATCTTGATAAGACCGTCCGGGAGCGTGTAGAGATCGACATGGAATTCGCCCTCTGTATGGCAATGTTAGTCACGTGAGGACCTCTGAAAGATGGGACGAAGGGGGATATCTAGAGATCAGACAGAAAGGAGAGACAAAAAAGATGCGACGAAATAACAAGATATGCAACTCTGGACTAAAAGGGAAAAGTTGCGACGAAAAAGATAAGACATACGTTCCACGTCATTCTTTGTGTAAGAGTCAGGCGCCTTGTTGTCATGCACCATCTGGACAACCTGCAGCAGGTCATCCTCGCCAAGTTTCTGAAGACCATCGGCCAGCTTGTCCATATCGACCTGCTCGAATAATAGGTTCCTTGTAAGCAAATGGAGGTTCCCAAAGTCACCAGATGTCCACCAGTCTGCGTTGCCCCCATCATCACGACACTCACATTCTTGTCTACCCGCTTCTTCTTCTTGCTTCCCTCTTCTACAGTTCCACTGCGTTTCGACTTGATGCCATTCTCGTCACCGGGAACGGGTCCAGATTCTCGGAGGAGCGAAAGGAGCGCAGGCTTGGGGTTTCTGAAGGTCTATATATAGCAGACACGAGGGCACGAGTAAGTCTCTGTACAACCCGTCGCCGGAAGAAAAAGAAGAAGATGATGATTATACTCACGATAACATGCTTCGACTCGTAGCGCGGCTGTTGGAAGTTGAGGTCATGAGTGATGATGTGCTCCTTGTCTGGCGCGAAGAGGCTAATCTGCATGTCAAACTCTCCCCATCCCTCTTCCTGAATCCTAAACGGCGGGTTCTTGAATGCTATACACCAAAAACGCCCCGGGTTAGCTCAGTCCCGTCTCAACTTCCGACAAGCTTCAGTTCTGTCACTCCATCTCGGAAAAGACACTTTCCGAACCGGAAGACAGAAGAAGTCAGCGGATTAGACTAAACGTACTCTGAACGGCTCTGTCGCCAAAACTTGGGTGAAGAGTATACGTCACTTTGTCAAAGATGTTGGCCGGAACTTGCTCCCCATGCTCGTTCAAGAGGTAGATTTCAATCGACCAGGACCGGAGCGGGAATCCTTCTACACCGGAATCCTTGTTGCTGCAAACCAAACAATATCAGTATCAGTATGGTTTAATTGATCCGAATGCAGTGAATGACGATCGTGAGGAGGCGCGCGCCGGGTTGCCAGGATGGCCCCGGTCCTACGCAGGGCATCCCTAACGCAGAGGACGCGACAGAGAAGAGAGAGAGAGAGAGAGAGAGAGAGAGAGAGAGGATATTTGATTCTGTGCGAAACCGGTGACCTGATGGGAACGGGACGTACATGATGTGTTGCTCAGTTATGAGCCTGATCGTCCTCTTGACCTGTATGTGTTGAGAAAACCAGCAACGTCAGCGTGATTCGAGAGGAGCCTGCAATGGGGACAACAAGCTCCAGAGAACACAGCCAGTCGTCCGTCATAGACAGACAGAGAAAGACTCACATCAGGCATGTTGATAGAACTCTAATGAAGTCTCGAGTCACTACCTCGACTGAAGCGGTGGCACCCTGCTGTTGCGGCGACTCTCAAATGGGCCGGAGAGTGAGGTAGAAAATGCAGAGAAAGTAGCGCAGAAGGCCAGGAAAGCAATGGATAGAGAGTAAAGTGAACTCGAAATGAGTTAGCAAGACGATCAGGATAAGTCGCAGCAGGCGCTTCTGCGCGAGGGAGCTGTGTTCGGCTTGAGGGGGCGCGCGTGAGAAGCGCGGGAAGATGAATGATGGTGGGGTTGGATGCGTCGCGCGGCGGGTCGCAAGCCCACCCGGCCGGCGGACGAGCAGCGGCCCAGGGACCACAGGCGTGCGGCTCTGCTCAGCCCTATGGCTTGCTGCAGACCCCTCGATTCCCAAGCACTTCTTAGCAATGCATCCTTGTGGATAGGATGTTCTTTAGCGCCGCGTCTCCGTTCTCCTTCACGGTCCTGTCGATAATCACCGAGCTATATGCATACATCGTACACAGTCCACACGGGTATCAGGAGCCGATTACGAGCCATATTTATGGAATCAGATC
>Ga0207767_1000502_pt1 | contig 23119 bp, 19 predicted proteins | sample HigsolmetaGSP17D_FD_184845 | JGI IMG/M metagenome (GOLD analysis project Ga0207767, IMG submission 184845) | High solid enriched microbial communities from the Joint BioEnergy Institute, USA - SP1-7-D (SPAdes) | ecosystem: Engineered > Bioreactor > SSF (Solid state fermentation) > Aerobic >... | reverse complement strand
GGGGGGGGGGGGGAATACTCAAAATAGATAAGACAACGCCTACGAATATATACAGCGCACATGGTATTACACTACTACATTAGCAAACTTCATCAAGTTATCCGTTCAACCACATGTAGGACAGTATATACATACACCGACCGCGTGAAGCAAGCAAGCGAGCAAGCGACTCCACAACAAAGATTTTATCTTATCTATCTAATCTCCGAATCAGAAATAATAAAGAGAAGCTGCCGGGCATACATAGTAGTAAACGTCATGTCATGCAGCGTCGACAGACAGGGCAAGTTCAACCCACCAACCAGCAGGTTCGTCCAGTCCCAGCTATACGGAATCTCCATACCGTGCGGGTTGTCTCCACCGCCGCCATGCATCCAGGAACATCAGCTGGAAGCATTCTCCTTTTCCCCGGCGGCATGGCCTGTCTAACTAAATATATATAGAGAAGAAGGGGAACGGGGGAGAAATGTATGGGGTTTATTGGGAGAGAGGGGTCTAACTCAGGCCACACACAGAAAGGGCAAAGGAAAAAAAGATAAAAAAATTAAAAAAAAAAATCCAAGGCCTCTAAACATTATCACATAGAATCCCCACATACTAAAACATGTACCGAGGTCTCAACGCAAGCTTGGCCTTAACACAGAACAAATCATTAAACAAGCTGACAAGTCGGGGTCTTTGGTAGGGCTTGAGGGGATCAACTCTGCATATATATGAGAAGACAGAGCTGAATTACCACTCCAGATATAGCTGTGACAACTTCGGAACAGTTTTAATGGGGTCACTGCTCAAGGAAGCTAGTTTTGTGATGAATGTAAAGTGCAAAGCTCTATTTCAACATATAGACAGCGAAAGATCTGTATCTCGTGAACCAGAAGACTTTCTCCAACGCGTTCCGGATTTATCCTTCAAGTTAGGACTAAGAAAGGACTCAAAACCAAAAATAAAAAACAAAAAGGTAAAAAAAACCAGATCTTAAGCTGATAATTGTACACGGACTGAATCAACCAGGTTCGAGGGTTACCGCCAAGCGTCTACTAAGACAAAAGTCCAGTTTTGGTCATAAACAAGACAAATTCGTATGCATGCGCCAGGAGAAATACCTAAGCAATAGCAACAGTCAAAATAGAGTCAAAGCTCAATTAGCTCTTGTAGACAGGGATCTCAGGGTGTAGAATAAGAGGTAGGCGTCTGTATTGAGTACTTCCGCCTCCGACACTGCTGTGACCTGATCGTCGTTGAAAAGCATCCACTGGAATCAGTTAGAATAGTTCATGAACACAGCAAGAGAAAATAAAGGATAGGACGCAATTACCTGATCACCCTGTCGACAGTAAACGTAGTAGTGCCCTGCCTCCAACTTACCCTTGTGTACGACGGCGGAGACTAGGTCGTACATGTATTTCGACTTGACGGCAGTTTTGGAGTGTGGCTTGGTTGTGTATGGAAGCATGTTGATGGACATGGGGAAATCGACCTTTCCCTCCACCTTCTCCGAGATGGAGAAAGTGTGTTCGAAGCGCTGGTGGTCTTGTTAGTTGCGGGAGCAGTAACAAGAAAAAAACGAGTACAGAAAGGACACACCTTCAACTGTATACACAAGATTGCCGGTAGTTTCTTGATTCTCAGCTGCTTGGTCGCCTTCTGCGGGGTTCCACCGCACCCACTGCAGTTGTACACGCCTGCCATAAGCTTCTCAGGAGAGGTGAAACTCTCCAGGCAACCGGTTAATGTGGGTGTGGTCGAGGATCCCTGTCCACCTAGTGCCCGCTTCTTTGCCTGTACCTGAACATCGAGACTTAGATCCACCATGGGATCTTCTGTACGCGTAACATTTCCGCACCTATCGCAAGTAACGCTGCTGCGCAGGGTTCCATAGAAGGCTTTGTGAAAGAAGCAGTGGCATTTCTCGCTGGGGTCCTCAACATGGCCCTCGGTGCTGGCATGCAGTTTGTCCACGAGGAATTGGTAGTATTCGTGGGCATCTTGTTGTTGGTACCCCGCTAAGATCTGCAGCAAGAAATCCGAGGATTAGTTGCTGAACATGCAAATACCTTACCGTCTCATTATCACTTACTGGGCTGGCGCGCCACGACGCCAGGAGGAGATTGAGGGCCGCGAAGCCCTCTGTCTTTTCGCCGCTGTTGAAGTCGGCGAACGCCTCTGCCACCGCGCACGCTATGCAGTTGGGAACAGAACACTCGTGGATCTGGTGGCCGTTCCCGAGGAAGTAAGTGTTGAGTAAAGGATCATGCAGCAATGTCTGCAGGATCACGTTTAGATAGCAGGTCTGTCCGAGGTTAAACAGACCTCTTACTCCTTCCTTTGCGCAGGGCCGCTTGTAGGAGTTGGCCTTGACATAGACTTCATCGGACGCGCTTTCGCTGAATGTTCGCTTCTTGGAGCCTAGCCAGAGTTAGGATTCCGAAATAGGCTTAAAAATGATAGGTTATCATGCAGACCTTTGGATGAAAGCCCCGTGCCAGACAGGCGGAGGCGTTCTAGGCCATAGTCGTAGACGAAGTCGTTGCATGCTTGACAAAAGAGAAAGCCTGTTCTGGACTCCACGTCTGCAATTCTGTCAGCAAACGGACATAACGCCAAATCAGGTTACGCCGTACAGAAATTGTGTTCAGTCTTCTGAGTGTGGGCCATTCGCTCGCTATTAGCATAGACTTCAGAGCAATCTAAGCATGTATAGGTGGGTTTGAGAGAAACAGGAGCTCGACTCCCGTTTTTGCTGGTAGAAGTTCCAAATGCATTTTTCTGCGAAGAGAGAGCAGAGTGTACTTTAATGAAAGAGTCTTGGAACTGGCCAGCAGTTGTGTCATCCTTTGTAAGAAGAGCGGCAAGATGCTCTGTATCCTTGTCAGTATTCTCAAAGGATTTTTTTTAAAAAAAAACAATAACCCCGGATAGCCACATACCACATCCAAACTCAGCTTCCGAGGCGAAACTCGCCATTGTAGTATGCGATGTGAAGCGCCGGCAATAGGGTAGGCAAAAGCAGCTCTTCAGGGAGTCACGGAACTGAGACAGAAGGAGTATCGACAGTAGAGATATAGGTCTTGACGCAATGGTTAATCAAGGGTTAAACCGGACAGGCAAGGTGTGAAACTGAGTGAAGGCTCTATCACTTGCCGGAGAAGTCATGAACAGGAGAGAACATTAAGAGGAAAAATCAAGCTGGATGCAGGAAGGACTCCGAAAATGTTCAAAGTAGGAGAAGAAATCAGATCAGCACAAATGTGCTTGCGAGAGACTGAGAGCAATGGAGACAGAAAGTGGGTGTGTATAGAGTAGGGTTAGCAAGCAATTTGGTAAGACGGATCTGCAGATTCGGCGTCAAGAGCTGTGTGCAAGAAGGGAACAGAGGAGGTTTACAGATCTGGGCTAATTGTAAGATAAATAGGCTCCGTCGCAGAGGCTCAGATTGATCTGACCCGACTCAGGGACAGCCAGGAAAGTAGAAAGATTGCAGAAGTGCTGACGAAGCAGATCCAACAAAAGGAAGACTGGGGTCAGGAAACAGGCAAATAGAATGGAAGTACTGTACAAAGCAAGACGGGTAGCAGATCTAAAAAAAATGCGTCCAAGATATCCAGTCTCAGAAACGAGCCAGGGTTAAAATTAATGAAAAAGAAAAACTAGAAAGCAATCTCCCATTACCCAAATCAACGTATCCAGGATCTTTGAAAGGCCGGGAGCGGTGCCAAGTGAACCCGGCAAGCGTCCAGACGCTCTGATAATGGTTCGGGGTCGCCAAGCGATGCTATTCAAGGGTCCGCTAGGGTAAATGGCAAAAATGAAGATTGAGGAAGACCGTGGCAGGGCGACTGAGTATTATAATTCTCCCGGCAATTCTGGCGTTTGATAAGGCTCTACGGTCTTGACGTGGTCGTCCTTGGTGACGTCGGTTGTTCTCTGATATTGACGTTCTCCACGGGGCAGACCGGTCCAGCGCTAGCGGCTTCGATAGTGTAGGTGACAAGGGATGGATGGCCGACGCCCCTAGGTAGCCATGTGAAATTGAATGAGCATCCGTGAGGACAAGCAGATAAACATAAGCAAACGATTGGCCTTGAGAATGACGAGCCGAACGTCCGCGCTGTTGTTTGTCGCTCCAGTAATGTGGTGATGCTGGCGAGACGGAAGAGGAGCAGTGTGTTCGGGGTCTGGGGCGTTTCGGCTCGGCGGTCCAAGGGGCCTATCGGAGGAGGCCCGCAACGGCGATCCTACGCAGTAAACACTCGCAGGGCTGAACGTTGCTTGGACATCGGCTCATGCTGTACATCTGCTGTGTACGCAGACTCTGAATATTTGAGGTTTACTATACACACCTCTGGATACGGCGCTCGTTTCACAGTGTTTTGTAGGGCAGTTACACCGCGTCAAGCTTGAGTCTCCTTGCCGGACGAATGCAGGGTCATCTAATACGACATTTAACGTTGAAGACAGCCATGGCTACCTACGCAGTGCGGCCAAGCAAGCTGGCTGGGCAAGACTAGGATAATTACTCCTAAATTTTCCTATGTTCGTAATCTCATCATGCAATTCATATCGATTCAAGCCGAGCCTCCACTTCGGCCCTGGCCATAGTAGTACGGAATACCACGCCTGCGTGCGGGGGTTTGGTGAACCAGATAAGGCCAGGCCACCCATTCCACATTGATATCGGCCTCTGGCCGATTGTCCTCTGCTCGGGCTCTCAAAGCACAACCGACCACAGTAATACTGCGGCGCCAATGCCAATCCAGTCACGCAGTACACTTGGTCAGGCCTCAACGGCAATGTTGAGACCCCATTCTTGGCAAGGAGCTCCCGAGCACGGTAGGATCGCTCGATATATCGCCGCTTGGAATATTTTCAACAAAAATCCTTATCCCTGTTCAGCATTTCATCGGAATCCTTTCCCTCGAGGCAGCGCGCTTGGACGAGCTCGTCCTGAACCTCTCGTTGCGTAACGACCAGCGGCTGAGGACCCGCGAGAGGTTGTGCGGGCAGGTATAAAGGACTTCGAAGTTGATTTCGAAGAGACACTGGTCGGAGGATGGTCGATGAATGAAGTGTCCGTGGTCCTGCACCGATTGTAAAGGTCAGTCGATACCGTTCCGAGACTCAATCGCAGAATGTGTGCCTCTCACATAAACGTGGTTTCGGCATCATGATCCGCTCGACTCGGTTCTGGTTCGGGCCCTGATTGTATTGTTAGCCTTAAATATCCTTGAAATGAAAAAGATACGGGAATTATACCTGGCTGCGTCTCGGCTTGCTTTGCTCTTTGAAATGATTCGGGAATGGGAGCCTGCAAGTCTCAGTACAGTCTCTGCTGGACGGTTCACCATCCACTCCTACCTCTGGAAAATCAACACAGAAAGCATTCATGTTCAGTCCGTACAGGAAGCTGGCGAAGCACTCGCTAAAACGTGACAGGCTCTCGTGCAGCAGCTGTAGATGCATGAAGTTGGCCTCCAGGTCGGCCATGGAGTCTGCCAGTTCCGCGAACTGTGGCTCCAGCGCGTTGATCGCAGGCTGCGTATACCCTGCACCATGTATACTCGCCCCGTAACCGTGCGCGTCCCTGATGGATGACCTGGAGCTGGGGCGAAGAGGGGTCATCGGCCGCGAGGGCGGACGCGAACGTGACGCGGATCTTGGTGCGCTTCCACTCATTCTTGACTGCGAATCCAATAAGGCAGTCGAGATTTTGCGAATGAAATAGTATGCTGTGTTGCGCTCCTGTCAATCGTCAGACAATGGGCCCTTTGACTGCTGCGATGTTGTTGACAGCCTTGTGGTCCTCCAACTCCGGCAAGTCGGCGTCCACCGCGGAATGACCGGCTCAGCCCTGCGCTAGCCTCACCATCATCCAGGACTCGGTATAAAGAAATCGACAGCAATTTTCCCCGCAATCTAGATGCACCCCTGGCGTCTCCCGCGCCAATCTGATCCCCAGGATAAAAAAGGGGGAGGCGTGCAATAAACACCCCTCATCGCTCTCAGAAAGGTCTGCTGCTTCTCTTGGCAGCACATGCATACTTGCTTACTCCGCTGCCGCTTGGTACCTCCCTTGGCCGAGCCCCTTCAAGTCCGATCTTGCTCTGCTTCAGGTGCACAGATCCTTGTCCAGTCGCTCCGCGCACGAGGCTGTCTGACTCCAGCGTCTCTCTTTAATCAGCGCTTCTACTCACGGTCCCGCTTGCGATCCCCTCCGTTCAGTCAACCGAGGCAAGCGTCCTCTTTCTGGAGTGTCGCGTTCGCTGCGATTGTCATTTGTGGTGGAATACTGCTACAGAATATATATCCTAAGCCCCGGAAGGTTGCGGATGCTGAGCAACACTTTCAATCGCAAGACAAGCAGCAGGAACAATTTCTTGGTGTGATTGACACGCTCAAAATGACGACCGATGAGATACCTCCCGGACATGTCGGGAACCTCACTGAGGAGCAGGAAATAAAATTGCAAGAACTCTGGGCAATGACGTTGAAGGTGTTCGGTGTCAAGCCTGAAGGAGGCGAGGATCATGCATCGATAAAGAGCACAGAGTCACCGACCGAAAGCCCTTCGCCGGAGAAGAAGAAAAGTGGAAAGCGGAGGCTTGGTCTGTTCAGCCGGAAGCACGACGAGCCTGGAAAAGCGAACGAGCTAACCACAGAGAATGGCATATCGTCCAGTCTCGCGGGTGTGAAGATCTCAGATTCCGAGGATAAATACGGTCAGCTTAAGGACTTTCAGCAGGCGATTGCCGACGAATCACCAGAGGCTCTGCGAGTCACGTTCTGGAGCATGGTCAAACATGACAACCCCGATGCCCTTCTACTTCGTTTCCTCCGCGCCAGGAAATGGGATGTACACAAGGCTCTGGTCATGATGATTTCCACAATGCGATGGAGATTATCGGAGATGCACGTGGACGATGATATCATGAAGAATGGCGAGGGCCATGCACTGAAGCAATCCCAGAGTTCCGATCCCGCAACCAAAAAGGCGGGTGAGGAATTCCTGGACCAGATCCGGATGGGCAAGAGTTTCCTCCACGGTGTCGACAAGTATGGCAGGCCGATGTGTCTTGTCAGGGTGCGCTTGCACAGAGCAGGGGATCAGAGCCCAGAGACTCTGGAACGATATACAGTCTACACGATCGAAACGGCCAGGATGATGTTGGCTCCTCCAATTGAGACTGCCGTAGGTATTGAGAGGCCCTACCATAGTTGATCGAGAACTGACAGGCGCAGACTATCATTTTTGATATGACTGACTTCTCTATGGCGAACATGGTAAGGACTCCTATTCCCATAGGTGGATAGCATTGCTAAGCCGTCACGACAGGATTATGCGCCGGTAAAATTCATGATCAGGTGTTTTGAGGCCAACTATCCCGAGTCTCTCGGAGCGGTCCTTATCCACAAGGCTCCTTGGATCTTTTCAGGTTTGTTCCATCTTAACAGAAAACTACTCTGGAGAATTGTTCTAAGACATGTTTCGTAGGAATTTGGAACATCATCAAGGGCTGGCTAGACCCGGTAGTCGCTTCAAAGATCCACTTCACCAAGTCTGTTGAAGACCTCGAAAAGTTCATCCCTCGCGACCGCATTATGAAGGAGCTTGGCGGAGATGAGGACTTCGAATACAAATACATCGAACCTGAACCTGATGAGAATGCTAAGATGGAAGACACGGCGACACGCGACGCGTTGATAGCCAGGAGACAGGAGCTTTGCAAGGAGTTCCAGACCGCCACGTTCGCCTGGATCGCGGCAACCTCGAAAGGAGACAAGGAGACCGCGGCCGCGCAGAAGGAAAAGAGGGCTGATCTCACAGAGAAAATAAGAAAAGGATATTGGGAGCTCGATCCATACGTTCGGGCCCGGTCGTACTATGACCGTGCCGGTGTGATCATGGGTGGCGGAAAGATCAAGTTCTATCCCGACTTGGAAATGAAAGCCAATGGTGCCTCGTCGTAACAACCGCATGTGGAGGAAGGAGAAACGAACAGGAAGCGGGAAGCTGATGAGATCGACTCATCGAGTCGTAGCATGTACCTTGCCACACATCTCCGTCTGCTCATTTACATGCGACGGGTGCCTTTACTATTTAACCCTCCTTGCCGGTAAAACCCCGAATATATACTTCGACCTGCGATTCACCTCTTTATATGTCTGCTGACATATGGCTTTGTTGCGTGCATGTCAAGGAGGTGATGTACTATCCTCGCCTCCTTCCTACATCACCGATTATTGTTAGACACATTGATAATTGATTATGGACCTTTGCACTTTCGTCCCTCGTCGAGAAACCGTCATTGGATAAATCCGGTGTTGCTGATAAAATGTATATACCGCGCGTCCTTCCTATTGTCGGCTTTTTCGTTACCATCGCGGAGGAAGAATGGTCAGAACCCCAGTTCGATAACGGAAAAATGGGACCCGGGGGTGAGATCAGGTTGTGGCTTCAACTAGCGCCTGTACAGTACATATATCTTGTTATATGGAGAAATTAAGAAAGGGAAGACAGCGGGCTATGTTCTTGTTGTTTATGGCCGTTTCCCCCTTATATCTGCAGTATCAGACGTACATATATTAACTCTTACTCGCCTGCAGTTAACAGCTCCAGGCCCAACAAACGGCTACATTCTGCATTAATTGTGATGACTTCAGACATAAGGTCCTGGATGCTAACGAGACCAATCAGATCAGGATTACAGGGTTTGATATAGTAAATATTTTCTTTCATTTCCCTTCTGAGGTATCATATTCTACCCTGTCAAGGGGAATGGAATAGTAACCGCTTGTCCCAAATAGATATCGAGTCTGAAATTTATACATCTACATCTTAGACTTGAGCTCCTCGTGCAGTGCCTTGAGCTTTTCCATGTCAGTGGCCTGCGCAGGCCAGCCGACTCCGAGACCTTCGGTTTCGTTGGGCTTAGGGATCTGTAACGGAAGGGAGGTGGTGTTGGTTAGTTGTGGGTTCTTATTTGCTGGCCAGTTGCGCCTGAAAGGAAGGTGACGGGGACGAAGGTGATGGATCATATAATCGTGGAGACAAGAGGTAGAAAGTCGGAAGGGGAATTGTGCTGGATGATGCTAGTCTGAGGAGACGGCTGGGCGGAGGACGTACCATGTGGAAGTGGACCTAGAGAGTCGGAAAGTTATTAGTTACGCGCTACGGCTGATAGGAAAACTTGGGGAGAAGAAGGTAAGACCTACATGATCAACAACCTGGTGCGCCAGCCGGCCGTTGTTCTGCAGGATGTTGAAGTTCTCAGCACCAACAGCCTTGGCGAGCTTCTTTGCCACGGGCTGTTGTACATTATTCATGCGTTAGTGCAATTCGAATTGCTCAGTTCTGGGTAGGGGGAACAATGGTAATTAAGATCATTGGACTTGCATGGGGTAGATAATCGTCCCCAAGGTACGCGTGGTGTGCAGGTTATATAAGGACGTCAAGGGTTGGATGCGGGATCGGAAACACTACATATACGTACCAGAATCTCAGTGAGATCCTCGTCGGGAATGTCGGTGAGCTTAGCACCGTGGAACTTGGGGATCACAAGCTATTTTCCGGGAAAGCAAAAGTATCGTCGTTAGCTAACTGTCTTCTGGACTACACTGTCTCGAATGCTGTCTGCATGGAAAGTGGTTCGATGGCACGGCCCGTCGGTGTTAATAAAAACATCAAGGAACAAGCAGTCCAACAGTGACCTCCAAGAGGGACAAATTGCGTCGTTCCCCGACAAAAACACATGGGGATGATTGTATAGGACTTACTGCATGACCACGGCTAAGCGGCTGGATGTCAAGGAAAGCGAGGACCTTGTCGCTCTCGAAGAGCTTGAAGGACGGGATATCGCCTGTTTGTCATCACGCTTAGCCAGATGCACTCGTAAGAAAATAACGCCGCGCATGGACATTTGCGTAGATACGAAATTGAATTAGAACATAAAGGGGCGTTATGTACCCTTGATGATCTTGCAGAAGATACACGCAGCCGACGACATCTTTGAAAGGCGCAAATGGATGAGGATCGCAGGGACGGGCGATGCGGGGTGAGTTGAGATGATGAGGGGATCCTCGGTTTATCGCGTTATTATTATCCGGAGCAAAGGCGGAGAGGCCGGAGGGGCCTGGGAGGCGACCGGGCGGCAGCAAGAAAAAAGAATGGCTGAGGGGAGGGCGGGGTTCGAACGCAGGCGCACTGGATAAACTAAGAGGACATTTAGGGGGAAAAGAAGTTCGCCTCTGCGAGGGGTGGGACAGCCTAGTACAGAATCCATTTCTTGCCTTTTACCAGAGATGGCCGTGGGCTGCCCACAATACCCCTCTAACCAATCTTTGGAATCACGCCATCGACATAGTTGTCGATTTAATTTTATTATCCCTTTTCCCCTGCAAGGGTTTAATTACTTGCTCTATTATTTTATTTTCTTTTTCTACCGCGTTTTCATTCACTTTTCGCCGTATCTACACTTAGTAGGTATCGTCAGTGCGTGTGCATAAGAGAGGAAAATGCCGTGTTCATAAGCTGGGCCAGAACCCGACATCGACATCATGCCTGTACTAACCACTACACCTGTACACTTCCCCATCGTGGACATGTGATATTACTGCTTAAATCCTTCCAGGCCCTTTTATCAGTGGACCAAGAAGCTTTTGATATCTTACGTTTGACATTTATCTACCACTCAGTATGGTGTGATTGTCTTATTTTGAGCGATTAATGCCTAAAGGGAGCGATGATAGCATCTCTTTGATAGGGGCCTTTTAATTCATGCTTCTATATCCATATTTGTCTACCATGTTGCACAATTGACCAGAAGCTCCATACCACTTACTACCTTCTCGGAACTGGAATTCCTGTTGACATAGTCCTTTTGAGTCCCTTCGCTTCCAACTTCTGCATGTGGCAAGCCGGTACCTGATAAGGGCATCTGGTCACGTGGAGATGGGACACCTATCGCCAAACGGGCATCTGCGCCTCGTATCAAGATGGAGGGGTTCGGGGAGAAGGCCGCTCACTTCTTGAGCGCGGTCTTATCACCCGCAGAGACCAGGTCTCTTGATTACCGTTTATCCAATATATAAGTGGCACCGCTAAGCGCCAGGCTGTCATCGCCATGGCCTCTCTTCCTCTCTTGGGCCTCTCCTTCCGATCTACGGCCAGGGCATCATTGAGACAAACTACACCCCGGTCTTGGCAACGAACTGTTCGTCCTGTTCAATATCGAACCTTCTCTGTTTCCTTAAAACGCGCAATGTTTACTACGGAGCTGTCCGAAGCGGAGGTGTCGGCCCTGAGGGTCAACAAAGAGCGATTGGCTCGAGACTTACATTACAGCTGCCAGTGGGGGACAGGTATACGATGGGGAGAGTGAGCCACCCTTTTCAACCAGTTTCCTTAGGTTTTTCTTCTACGAAAGTCATTGAGGCTTTAGATCTACTCCATGTTTGGAATATGCTATTTCGTTCTCGTTGTTCTTTGCTAGAATTGATATTTATGGATTATGCATAGATTGGTCACCTGTGTATTGGTACACGGTCTTGTCCATCGAAATGGTCTTAAGCTAACCTGTTATGACTTCTGATGATGTAGCGGTCCAACAGACACAGGTATGCAGCGTCTGGCTCTCTCGGAGGATGACAGAAAGGTGCGAGATTGGTTCATCCAGACGATGAAGGAATTGAAATGCAATATCACCATCGATGAGATGGGCAATATTTTTGCTGTTCGTCCAGGGCGGAGAAAGGATGTGCCCGCTACGTTCATTGGAAGCCATCTGGATACGCAACCAACGGGTGGTCGATATGATGGCATCCTGGGTGTGCTAGCTGGTATCGAGACTTTGAAGGTCATGGAAGAGATGGGCCTGGAAACTGAAGGTGGCGTTGGAGTGGTCAATTGGACAAAGTGAGAGCCTTTGCATCCAGTTCCCATTTTCTCACAGGTTGAATGTTACTGACCTCTCTGCAGCGAGGAAGGCGCCCGCTTCCCTCTCAGTATGGTCAGTTCCGGCGTCTGGGCGGGATTTATCCCTGTAGCCCAGGCACACGCCCTCAAGGAAGTCCCTACTGTCGCCTCCCTCCCCACCGCTGCCTCCGCGCCGGAGTCGATGAAGTCCGCCCTCGAGAAGATCAATTATCTTGGGCCCGTGCCATGCTCGTACAAATCAACCCCTATGGCAGCACACTTTGAGCTGCATATCGAGCAAGGTCCCCACCTTGAGTCCGCAGGCCAGCGTGTTGGTGTCGTCACTGCCGTCCAGGCATACCGCTGGTACCGAATTGCCGTTAAAGGTCGGGATACCCACACAGGTACGACGGCATTCCAACACCGAGCGGACGCGCTTTACGCTTCCGCTCGCATGATGGTGCGTGCCCGGGAGATAGCCCAATCTCACGACTGTTTGGCCAGCGTCGGCATTATAGAGGTGAAGCCTGGCAGCGTGAACACCGTGCCTGGGTTCGTCAGCTTCACCCTGGACGTGCGCGGACCTGAGACTGAACTAGTTGCAACTGTGGAGGCTGAGTTGAAGAAGGAGTTTGATGCCATCGCCGCAGAGGAGGGCAAGGGAATTGGCAAGCCATGCCGCGTAGAGTGGACATTGGACTTTGATTCCCCTGCTGTTAAATTCAACGAGGATTGTATCGAGTGCGTGCAGCAGTCCGCGGAAGCTGTTGTTGCGGATGCTGGAGTGACCGATCCGAAGTCACTCGTCCGGACAATTATGAGCGGCGCAGGCCACGACAGTGTCTTTACATCCAAGAGGGTCCCAACGAGTATGGTCTTCGTGCCATGTAAGGATGGACTGAGCCATCACCCGGAGGAGTTCTGCTCTGCGGATAACTGTGCTACGGGGGCATCTGTCATCTTGCAGGCTGTAGTCAGGTACGATCGGAAGAGATTCCAATCGTAAAAGGATACATGCCACCAAAATTATATTGGAAAAATAGGTGTTTCAATTTCAATTTAAATTATTTGCCCTGCGGTTTCAGTAGTAGATAAAAGTGATGAAATATGTGGGGATGCATTGTTCATAGTTGCACTTTCAGTCTTGCTAGCTTTTCAGAGAAACGCCATCACTTCTCCAGTAGAATTCCAGAAGCAGAGACAGAATCATCGGTTGAGTTCACTCTACACTGTAAGAGGGATTTTCCAGACTTGAGTCATGACGATTTTGCCATTGGTTCTAGCTATCTCATAACATCGACTCAATGGCAATCATAAACCCTTGTTCCCCATATAATAACACTTTTTTTATGCGTACGGTGAAGGCGCATGTTCCGGCAAGGGTATAACTCCTACTTTTCCCTCTTCACACCAGAAGCCTGCCACCACACGTACTGGCATCTCTCAAGGCCATCGCAAGACGATCCGACGAGAACACCTTACGAAGGAGGAGCACCACGGCCACGACCGAAACCACCACGGAAGGTAGGAGCGAACTCGCCAGGGGCGCCCTCCTTGCCCTCCGCCTCACGACGGCGGTAGCCACCGTCACGAGGGCCAGCACGAGCGGGGTGACGGCGACCACCCTCGTCACCCATCATGCCGCGTGGAGGAGCGTGCGAGCGCTGCTGCTTGATGTGTGTGGCCGGAACAATCTCAGCAGGGAGGTGGAGCCACTCGCGCAGGTAGTCGAGACCCTCGGGGGTGAGGGTGTAGTAGTAGTACTGCCAGGAGAACTGGGTCTTCACATAGCCCCGGGAGTTCAGGGACTGGCAGGCCTTGATGACCTATTGATTTTGAAAAGACTTGTCAGAGGGATTTCCGGCTTCACATGCGCGATAAAGAAGGCAAAGGTTAGGCAAGTCTTACATAGAGGTTCTTGGTGTCAATGTCGGGATGCTTGGGAAGGTTGAAGTCCTTCTTGGCCACGAGCACACCCTCTGAATTCGGCGGAAATTGTCAGTGATGCTGTTTTTTAAAAAAAAATTCCAATCACGACTTGCAGCGCGCGTTCATAATGAAGAGGTCGAATTGTTCACATACCGCGGAAGAGGTACTCGTGGATCTTCTTGCGGTCGGCCTTGGGAATAAGCCTAGAAACATGTCAGTATCTGTTGCATGGGGAAACTGTCAAAAGAACAGCAATATAGGCGTACATTGTCGCGAGTTCCTGGCGCTCTTCGGGGAATCGCTTTGACAACGCTGGAAGTTTGGTTGATCGGTTTGGGTGGAGGGATAGCAGAGCGAGCTTTCCTGCACAGTGCGATATTGTTCGACGGCCTCGCTAGGGTGTGTGCCCTAATCGGCCGTCTAATCCCGATATGGAGACGATATGGGGCCGTTGAAGCTATCACGTGATTAAACCTCCAGCCTCCGCGCCAAGACCCAGACAGATCTCCGTCGTGGCGACCTTATCGCCTCCGCGGCAACTCTTCCGCTCCGCCTTCATCTGCATCTCAGGCTTCTTTCTGGGCGTTCAGCACGCTCCACTCGTGCGATACCACTATTACTCGCGACTGCAGCAAAATATTTGGTGGAGTGACAAGCCAGATATCCGCCAAGATGACGTCGCAAACGGTCAATATCCTCCTTTCAACCTTTCCGGGACTTTCGCTCCCTCCGACTCTCTCCATTCCTCTTCCATCGACGTCAACAATCTCCGATCTTATGGATAGGATCGCTTCCTATCTCCCCGTTTCGTTGAGGTCCAAGACTCTCGACTTAGTTCTTACCACAACAAACAACAAGCAACTTCTTCCGTCTTCGTCAGAACGACTCCTATCTCTTCTTCCTACCCGCTACGATGACTACTCTTCTACTCAACCATCTGTCCTTCTGCCTCTCCGTCTTACCGCCCCCCTTAGAGGAGGAAAGGGAGGTTTCGGTTCTCAGCTCCGCGCTGCTGGTGGTCGCATGTCCAGCAAACGCAAGCGCAATCAGCCAGAGGACAATGGCTCCAACCGCAACCTTGACGGACGCCGCTTGCGTACGGTGAACGAGGCGAAGGCTCTGGCAGAATACCTCGCAGTGAAACCTGAGATGGAGCGCAGAGAGAAGGAAGAGCGCAGGCGTAGATGGCAGGCCATTGTGGAGGCGGCTGAGAGACGTGAAGAAGAGCTGAAGAATGGTGGCAAAGGCAAGATCGACGGGCGGTGGATGGAAGACAAGGAAGAGATGAACGAGAAGGCGCGCGAGGCAGTCATGCGTGCGATGAAGGATGGCATGTGGAGGGACAATCTTCATGATACAATCATGGGCGGCTCGAGCACCAGCGCCAGCGAAGGAAGCGCAAGCGTCTCCCCGGCTAGCTCGGGCGAAGAAAGCGAAGAGGAGCAGGCTGGCCCGTCGCAGCCCCATCCTAAACCTGTGACGACCAGGAAATACTTCGGATTCGATGATGACGAGTTCATGAGTGATTCCGAAGAAGAGCCTGAGAAGGGAGAAGATGAGCCAGACGGGAAGGGTAAAGGACGGGCTTGATGCGCACAACGCCTTATTTTTCTCTATTGTTGCTTGGTTGTTGGTGCTTTTCTATGGGTTTGAATGCTTGAGGCTCAGCAGCTAGGGATTCAGCTTTCTTTAATTCTAGGTGCATTGTGTAATGATATTATTAATCTATTGGATGAATCTCCTGCGCATATACTTGCCCATTTCGTAGATGAGGGTTCTGCATTAGCATATGCAAACCAGAATATTTTAGAGGACAATCGTTTGTTGAATTTAGTGGCCTTCATTGTCTCCACTGCTAGACGAAAGATATAGTAATCCGTGAGCGGATGATTCTATCAATTTGGAATTATCACAAGCTAGCGGTAGGGAATTAGAGAGGTTACGCTATGCTGGTTTTCTTTTTTCCATTATCAGCATGCAGAAGTATGTATCTCCGGACAAGAGCCTCCGAAGAGCCTCCAGGTGTAGCCCAGACACTAGGAGATTAGTTAGAGAGTACAGGTAGAGCCTACCTAGAATGAAGAGACTGGGGGAAAATTGGTGAACATCTTAAGCCTTTCTAGGTCCATCGGCGCTACACTAACGGCGATACGAAAGTCTCATTCTGATTCGCCACAAACAGTTCCAACTTTATACAGCTGTCCGGTAAGACCAGATGCGCTAATATAGATTTCTAAAACTGCAGCTCCGCGCAATCTGCGAAAATCATTATAGCTTCGACACCATGTTGCGGTGTCCCAGGTATACTTTTCTGAGATCATTTAAGCCGAGGAAATGTGCGCGGCTGTTGTCTGGTCGATTTCAACCCACCCGGTTAACTTTGTCACCATGGGCCTCTTATTCGGCGCCGTCCCCGTTCCTCGAGCGCAGACAGAATTTCCATACGACTAGAAGTCGACTGCAAACTTCCTCAGCGACCGTCGATTCTCCCAAAGACCCGCAGGAGCCGCTTCTGGATATTCTCCCTATCTGTTGCCCGGGGTGTGGTGCATATGCGCAGACCATTGATCCGAATGAACCGGGTTATTACAGCAAGACGAGAAAGAAGACTCGCAAGCTTCTTAACAAAACGAAGCGGGCGGCGGAAGAGAATGATCAAATATTACACCCAATCAACGAGGAGATTCTAAGGAATCCAAGTGAGGCGAAAGACAAATTTTCTGCGTTGGAAAATGCGGACAAAGGGCTACCGGAAGATACTGCCCCCAGACCTGCACGTATGGATAAATGTCGATCTTATTGTTATTGATTTCCGCTAAACCAATTTCTCAGATAATACTTTAGTTGAAGATGACGCGACTACTGCTGCGAAACGACGTCCAGCTGGCGCTTCCGTTGAAGAAGTCGCGACGGCCGCGAGACGATATCTCGAAGAGACCGCAGCTCCTACTCAAGTCTGCGATAGATGCCACAATCTCATACACCATAATAAAGGCACACCGGCACCCACCCCTACGATCTATTCTATTCGCCATTTCCTCGATGAATCGCCGCACAAGAATAATCGCGTATACCACATCCTCGATGCGGCGGACTTTCCCATGTCCCTTGTACCAAATATCTATGAAGCCCTTGATCTTCAGGAGCAGCGTTCACGGAATCGCAGAGCTAAAAAAGAAAAGTACAGTGGCGGAAGAAAGCTCCCTACAATCAGTTTCATCATAACGCGGTCGGACTTGCTGGCAGCAACAAAGGAGCAGGTGGATTCCAAGATGCAATACATGCGCGGAGTGCTCCGTGAAGCTTTGGGCTTGGCGGACGAAGATGTCCGTCTGGGTAACGTGCACATGATTAGCGCCCACAGGGGCTGGTGGACGAAAAATGTCAAGGAAGAAATAAGGGAACATGGCGGTGGTATCTGGGTTGTCGGTAAGGCCAATGTCGGGAAGAGTAGCTTTATTGAGGCTTGCTTCCCGAAGGACTCAAAGAACCTAGAGAAGCTTGCGGACCTACTGGAACGCAGACGGGAAGAGCCGGACGTCTTCAGTCAGAGGAATGATGCTCTTCTTGACTCGGACAGCCTTTTGCCTCCTGCGCCGCGCGAAGATTTGTATCCCACTCTTCCAGTCGTGTCCTCGATGCCGGGAACTACTGTATCACCAATTCGGATCCCCTTCGGCCGTGGGAAAGGCGAAATGATCGATTTGCCGGGTCTCGACCGCGGAGGTTTGCAGGATTTTGTTCGTGACGAACACAAGTTGGAACTGATCATGACAAAGCGTAAGAAACCTGAGCGATTAACGATCAAGCCGGGTCAATCTCTCCTTCTTGGTGGCGGCCTCATCAGAATCACCCCCGTTGACCCCGAAGGGCCCGTCTTGGCCGCTTGTTTCCTGCCCCTGGAGGCCCACGTAACTAAGACAGAGAAGGCGATTGAGATGCAGGCCCAGCGGCGTAGGTACCCTGGGAAGCAGGATATCATGAAGGAAGGAGTAGGAGAAATGATGTCCTCTGCCGGAGTTTTTGAGCTCAAGTGGGATGTGACTCAGACTCACCTTCCAACTACCATAAAGAAACTCAAGGAGGACAAAGGAATTCCGCCGCCTCCCATGCCCTACAAGGTCATGTCTGCCGACTTGCTTATCGAGGGAAGCGGTTGGGTCGAGCTCATGGAACAGATCCGGACTAAAGTGGAACCTGGCGTCTCCAAGCCGCTGCCGAAGGTGGAAGTCTTCAGCCCAAATGGCCAGCATATCGGGTTACGGCCACCGCTAGAGGCTTTTTACTTTATCCATCAAAAACGGGTCAAGGATAAAAGAAAGAAGGGCGCTCGTCGAGGAAGGCAGCCCATAAGCCACAAGAAGCGGACGCTGCATACGTCAAAGCTATGAAGGTTTCGGGATTTGTCACATGCTTGATGTGATGGCCTCTGTAATTTATTTCATGGACTTGTATGACATGTATTGTACAATACTTTGCATTATGTCCGGCGTTTGATTCTTTTCTGAGTTGGGGAAAGGGCTTTTTAGGGACATGTCTATGTTCTATATTAGGCTACATACTACGTACTTTCCACTCTTCCACTGCATATCTAGAAGGGTTTCATCGGTGTTTGGTAGACTTTAAATGTATTCATATACCAAATCCCACAAGATCTTTCTGATTGGAATAAGATAATATGGAGATATTCAGTTGCTTGTCAGAAGAAAGTGACATCAGGATATACCTAGGTACTAATTGTTGATCTGGAGGAGGCCACAGTATTAAAGCCCGAGTTGAACATGAACATCTGAGAAGAGAAGGGGGAAATTCTGCAGCAGATAGTATGAAACGCTGTTGAAGTTCGTTAAGTGCTCGTGCCGATAGGAGCGGGTAAGCGGGGTTGGTTATCTTATCAACTTCCCATTCATCGTTCGCGTACTCTAGCAGAACAACATCGATTCTCTGACCTAGGACATTGCCTAAAAGGTTGTGGCGTATCTATAAGACCCTCGTTCTGGATCTGACTTGGTTACATATTAGTCCTGCTTTCTTGCTTTCTGAACCTAAGCAGGTTGTTTTCCTATCACATCATTAGCACAAGGAGAGAATGAGAGACTCAAGCCAACCAGCACTCAAACTAGACGTTACATCTTTATGCAGTTCTCTCGCTAAAAGAGCACGACGAGATCCGGGTCTCCCTGTGCCAAATCCAACTGTGTCGTCCTGGCAGATCGAGCCCCATAAGTTGGCAAACCACCAGTCGCCAAATCTCCCATCAAAGGTGTCGATTGCTATCATAGGCTCTGGGATGACGGGCATAAGCACCGCATATCATCTCCTCCAAGATTCGGCTGATTTAAGCGTGACTGTTCTGGAAGCCCGAAGTTTGACCTCTGGAGCCACAGGGCGGAATGGAGGTCACTGCAAAGAAGTCCCATATGTCGATTACGCAGAATTGAAGAAATTATTCGGAAAGGAAGGTGCTGAGAATATCGTACGATTCCGTTTAGCACAGTTAGATGCCCTCTTCGATACCGCCGCGAAACTGTCTCCCGAAGTGATGGAGGCAAGTATGCTTCGACGTGTTGAAGGGGTCGATCTCTACTTCGATCCTGCCGTGTTTGAGGAGATGAAAGCAAGGCAAGAGAGCTGGTTAGAAGATTTTCCGGAGGAGAGAGATCGCTGGCATGTTTGGGAAGGAAAGGATCTGGAAGAGGTGTGTTTCCAGACTTGATTATAAACAACCGCTATGGAACTTTTCGTCCTTACTGATCGAGTCAGAAATTTGGAGCAATCAATGCAGTGGGATGCATGACTGGTCCAGCCGGTGCGCTTTGGCCATATAGATTTGTCTGCGGCGTAACCTCTACTTTGCTTGACAGCGATAAATATCCTAATTTCACGCTCGAAACTAACACACCTGCCGAGTCGGTTACTGTCTCCGGCTTATCCGATTATCCCTACGAAGTTGGGACGCCTCGTGGCAGAATCCTAGCCAAACATGTCATCCACTGTACCAACGGTTATGCTGGACATCTTCTCCCAGGTTTGAGAGACATACTCTTCCCTCTCCGTGGGCAGATGACTTTGCAGTCTCCGCCACCATCTTTCCCACGTGTTGGAGACAAGAAGTCCTGGATCTTGCATTATGCTCCTGGTTTTGATTATATCACACAGTCCCCTTCACCGTCTGGTGAGATTTATCTCGGTGGCGGGCTGCTACAGGCATTATTGTCGAGGCACATTGAAGAGGAGGATATCGATATAGGTAGCGTGAGAGATGACCAACAGAGCGAGGTGCCATTGAAATTTCTTGAAAGGGCGATGGAAGAAAGATTCAAATATGGAAAAGGTGCTACAATAATAAACAAGTGGACTGGCGTCATGGGATATACGGTTGACGCTGTTCCGCTGGTCGGAAAGGTTCCCAAGAGTATCAGCGGCAGAGGTTCTGGTACGGAAAATGGTAGCGAATGGATTGCTGCTGGGTTTTGTGGACACGGGATGGCTTATTGCTGGTTGACTGGAAGAGCTATGGCAGACATGGTGCTCAAAGGCGAAGAGAATGTTGGTGACTGGTTTCCAAGAGAACAGCTGGCTTGCTCAGAGGAGAGACTTAGACAGGCCAATATGGAAGAGGCCCTGGCTGCTTTTATGCAGACAGTGGCATAAGATGTGGATATTCAGTACTTTTTAGTATACTCTCTGCTAGTTGTTAAGCCTTTGCCTTTTGCTCTGTCCAAAACACTTTGATTTAATGGGCTGACTCAGGAGCTCCAGTATCATCCAGGACCAAGCAATTGTCCAATGATGGCACAGATGTATTGACATCATGCATCTGAAGACCGTTCACAAGGCCAGCAATTCTAGGGGTATTCCAGATTCCCCATATTGAGTCTGTGGGACTTGCATGCATAAATTCTGACAGTTTTCTTTGTGCTTTGCAGCCACCCTTTGTCTTTTAAGGGTCGTAGCAGAGGGCGACTTTAAATAAAGCGCTTCCCCACTGCTTGAAAAATTCATTCACTCAGTTATGCTTTGGTTGTTTAATCCTTATACACCAATATGTCAATAACCAATTTGCTTTCTCATTGACATTGTTTACAACTATGCTTGGCATTTTAGAACCAAAGGCTGAAAGTACACCTGGAACCGTGCTTCTGGTTGACAAAGGAGCGACTGCTGCCTCGGGAATAAAGCACGGCCATGGAAAGGTATCATCTCGTCTATCCAGGAACCTAGTACTTACTGAAGGTTTACTGATTTCACAGAATTCAGATATTATTCTTGTTCCTACTCCTACAGATGAGCCTGACAATGTTGCAAAGCTCACTTTCACGCCCCTTATGACACTGCTCAATCCTGCAGTTTTATGGGCAAGTATCTTTTCAATATGGTCACTGATATATTCCGAAAAATTTACTAATATTAGAAATTTTCTAGTGGCTCTGCGTTGCTGGTGCAGCTGTTGTAAGTCCAACTTGGTAAAATAAGAAACTGAATTGCCAATGAAACGCTAAGCTCTGTATAGGCACTCTACGTCTGCAGTTCATATATCTTTTCCCAATCTGGTCGGTACCGTAAGTAGCGGATCTCTTAGCTCATTGCTCCTCTTGCCATATTACTGACTGTCATTCAAGACCGTACAATCTGAACGCTGCGCAGAACGTATACCTCTACGTCGGGGGTACTCCACATTCAACAACAATAGCCGTATTAAAGATTTCATGACTCTCTTTATCATTAGCTGTTATCGGAGGTATCATTGGATGTCTTTCCCGCTCCTGGCTGTGTGTTGTGATATCGAACGCTCTCACCAAAACCAACGGCGGCATCTATGAGCCCGAATTCCGGATTCCTGCGCAGGGCATACCGGCTATACTTTATGGAATTGGATGGTTTGTCATTGGCTGGAATCTAGATCATCATAGGCCCAATGGTTATTACCTTGAAGCTTTCTGTCATGGTGCTCTGTGCTGCGGCCTGACCATTGCTAAAACGTCGGATAGCTTATACATTCTGTGAGTGCACCCCGCGTAGACATATCAGTCTTTTGTGCTAATGCATCATATATAGACGCTTTTCAGAATCAGACGACAGAGATATTCATTATCCAGATGCTCACTAAAAATCTTCTCTTTTATGGGTTTTCGCTTTTTATCAACCACTGGGAGATTAAAGTCGGCGGACCACATGTATTCACCACATTCGGAATCGTCGCGCTTTTTCTAATAGCTACCTCCGTGCCAATGTATAGGTGATACTATTAGAATGATCATTCGCTTTTCATTCTTCTACGAGAGCCTACATACTGATACGGACTTTGGAATCCAGATATCCCAGATATCTTGGGCAAACTAAATCGCTCCATGATGGGCCGGGTGACTATTATGCAGAAACTATCCGGCATGAGAATGGAATAACGATGACCAGCTTTAATTGAGAGTAATATATATTACCCGTCAATGTTTGCTGTCCACGACTTGTCGTCTGGTGATTTACGTTTCTGTCACTGAGTCAGGGTGGTGATTCAACTATCCCAATTGATACAGACCATGGATGCTAATTCATGAACCACAGAATGTCTAAGTGGTTCACGACGGGGGTAGTGCTGAAAGAACAATGGCGAAGTTCGTATCGCTATTGGGGCACATCTAGTAGATACTGTCTCCTATATTATGATCAATCACATCTGTTTGATTTAATGAAGAGTATTGTGGAAAGAAAGCCTATCCCAATGTGTGCAACATAGGATTCGACTACAGAATAGATAAAAGCCTCGCGCAGGGATATTTGCTCATTCCCCAAGGTCCACCGTGTGGTACGACGCAAATTAGCGGGGCCTCTCTAAGATCCTACTTGTCTTGGCAGTAACGATGTCAGAACGATGGATTCAGCAGCGATACCATCAGATCCAGGACTCGCATACAAAATCGCGTACAATTACTTATAGTAGGAAGGCAAATAAAAAGCAACACGGGATTGTCATGAATTAGACGGATACGAGGGGACAAAGCGGGGACGGATCCGAGGTGGACCTCAACAACCGCTTGAGCGGATCTTCAAACCACAAGCAAGCTAAACAAGGTTCTCACTGAGCAAGTTTCTGGTAGGTAAATGGGGAGTCCCTGTCCGGACCAGATACAGACTGTATATTTACTTAGCTTTGTGAGTATCAGCTGTTGTACCTGGATTATGTTCTTATATCCCCCAACAGACCCCTCCCTGTAGCCTAGAATACTAGGCATCGCATGCAATAACATCGAAGCATTGCCCCCCCCCCCCCCCCCCCCCCCCCCC
>Ga0207767_1000501_pt1 | contig 23189 bp, 23 predicted proteins | sample HigsolmetaGSP17D_FD_184845 | JGI IMG/M metagenome (GOLD analysis project Ga0207767, IMG submission 184845) | High solid enriched microbial communities from the Joint BioEnergy Institute, USA - SP1-7-D (SPAdes) | ecosystem: Engineered > Bioreactor > SSF (Solid state fermentation) > Aerobic >... | reverse complement strand
GGGGGGGAGTTGATGATGACAGCGGCAGAATGTACTCGTGCCGCAAATTCATGAAGAAAAAAAAAGGAAAGAGTAAAACGAGGGGGTATGTAACAAGGAAAAGAAAAGAAACAGTTTCAGCGACGACATGAGTGTACGCACACATAAAAGGTGCACACTCAGGATTTTTGGCGTACTTAGAAAGAGGTATCAAGGAGCAAAGGGGAAAAAAAGGAGGTGGCCACCGTCATACTGACTTGCATCAAGAACATCAACCGCGGTAAATGCGATAGAGGGAATCAACCAGGGAGAAAACAGAAGACGAGAACCGCAAAGAGCTACACAAAGAAACATGGGGTATCCCAAACCACCAGAGCGCAGCGCAACCAAGAAAAAGAAAAGACAAGCAGAAAGGCCGTAAGCCGAGGAGTAATATCTGAAAATGCGCGGGAAGCAGAGATGTACAACAGATAACGGGAGGGTACACCACCCTCCCAGGGACGTCACCAGCAGAGCGTTTTCCTCCTCCACCAGCGTTTGTCTCGATCTTTTTCTTTCTTTGACTTTTCCTTCATATGCTCCTCTCCTTCGGTTTCCTCGTCTTCAGAAGTCTTTTTCTTACCGGCCCGCTTAAACACACGTAGCAGGCGGTCACGCCGTCGTCGAACACCGTTGTGTCCGTCACCGTTGGCCTCCGGTGCAGGAAGGGCCGGTGTTCGTGCAATCGAGGTTACCTTCTGGTCGGAAGGATTGGATTGTTGCGGCTGCTGTTGCTGGTAATGTAGTCTACGGGCTTCAACGACACGTCTGACAAGCACTGCAGAATAGTTAGACGATAAGACCAAGTGAGGAAATCGTTCTCTACTCTCGCTATCATGAGAAGCACAGTACGTCCCTCGCATGGAAGAGAGAGGAAGAATCTCAATAGGCCAAAGGGTAACATACAAGCAAATGTCTCCTCGATATTGACCATTTCCCTTGCGCTAGTCTCCATGAACCCGCATCCATGTTTCCGCGCATACTCTAGTCCTTCCCTCGCCGATATAACCCTGGCGTCCTTCAGGTCGCACTTATTCCCTGCGATGATCTTCACGGGTGGCGGCATCCCGACCTCGACGCCCTCCGCGGCCGGGCCCAATTCTCTCCGCAGACGTTCGTTGTCCTCTAACCGCTGTTCCGCCTCGATGTCGATCATCTCCATAAAATAGTCCAGAGCATTTAGACTGTCTGCATTTGTGATGTCGTAAACGAGGAGGAAGGCGTCCGATTTCATGTTAGATGCCGCCCAGAGACCGCGGTATTCCTCCTGTCCCGCGGTGTCGGTGATGGAAAGGAAGTATGGGATGCCATCGACCGTGCGCGTGACGGAGTACGAATCTTCTGTATGCCGTGAAGAAAGAGGTCAGCCAGTATGCTTTGCAAGTGGAGGTATCGAAATCGCTGAAACTGAGCTTGGGGATTGAGAAGTATATGAATAACGGGAGGGAGTGCACCTATTGTAGGATCATATCTGGGCAATTCCGAATGTCAGTACGATCGCGACTCTGTTCAAAGCCTCTAAAAAAAAGATCAAGACGGAATAAGCTTACTCGTGTATCCATTGACTGCGGACCAACCGCAGGGTGATGGATGATTTACCTGCATGGGCATCAGACCCTGGTCAGCTTATCCGGATAGAACATTATCAAGTTGCGCGGGCGAAGTGCCATTCGCCGCAGCAGCAGATGCCTCATGCTGGATAATGATATAATCAGATCGGTTCGCGCGTACCACATCCACCGTCCCCGCATATGGTGATCGAGATCTTTTCCGCCGCCATCGCGTGTCCGCTGCTGGGTGGATCCACGCGCGAGGCAGACCGCTCCAAAAAGGAATGACAATTATACGCCGCGCTTATCAAGGGAGAGAGAAAAAAAAAAATAAGGGAATGACGCTGTTAACAACACCAGAAACGAGTGTGGAATAATGTAGGAAAGAGACGCGCGACGCGGCGACGCAAGGGATGGGCGCCGGACCACGCTGGCGGGGAACGAGAGTAGGGCGGGAACAGCACAGCACGCGCTGGCTGCAGAAACGACGCTGTGAAAGGTGGCAAAAAGACACTGGACAAGGAACGGCGGAGGTCGACGCGCAGGACGACGACGCCCCTGAAGCGGAGCGTGGACGATTTCAGAGTGTGTTGTTCCTGGCGGTCTCCGTATCCTCTTCCCCTTTCTCGCGCCGGCCTGAGGCTCCCTCCACATCGCACACCCCCCAGAGTCCCCGTCTTGTTCCCACTCCCACTCGCCTTCCACCGGGCGAACATGGCAATCAGATGCCAGCCTGCTAGAGAAGCCTCTGGGCCCCAGCGATGCGCGTGGCAGACCCTCGGCTGAAGATCGTGTGGCCGATAGCCCCCTGCCACGGATCCTTGGCTTCTTCCCGGCTTGCATACATGCTGCAACTCATCGTCTCGTCAGGGCCATGATCCATGCACGCCTCGACACCGGTGGAGCCTGAGTCTGCCGTCATGGATGGCCCGCACGCTCCAGCGGAGACCGTTGGGCGTTGCGCCGCGCATCCCGCCACAGCAAGGGGAACTATAAGCATGCCAAGTGGGGGAATAGGGGAGCGCCATCAGCACGCCGCCTCAGTCGCGGCACGAGGCTCGAGTGCCGAGTGCTATGTGCTTAAGAGAAGACCTGGCATATCCTCTATCAAGTCAGAGTCCTGCTGGCTCAATCGTCGTCCGTTGTCCTGCCAGGAAAACGTCAATTTATGCTACCTATCAGAGGATCAACCGTTGTGGTGAGGGCACCGCGGCAAACGACAAAATCTCATGGCACATAATAATGCCCTTGGAGAGCTTACCAGGACAACTCAGCAAGTCGGGCCTCTGTAAACTTCAAGAGATGATTGTGATATCTGTTGGACGAGCGCATTGAACGCTTGTCTGAAAGCTTGGCGGATCAAGGGTCTGAGTATGCTTTTATCAGCTCTGATCCGAGTTCTTTTGTGGTGTTGTGCGACCATTATTATTATTCTGCGACGGTTGGCATATCAGAACCCTACCGGCGAGCAAAGCGAAAAATAGATATCAAATTTGAACTCGAGCGTCGCCTGATTCATGCATACAATCACATAAAGCCGCCTAGCCTCAAGAGGTATTCACATGTGTACATCATAACCATAGAAGACACTCACGAGCCTATGCCTGCCTGCTTACCGACACAGAATCGAAGAGCTATGATTATTATCTACTTATCGGGACAACAAGCAAATGTACTGTACAGGTTACTAGAAACCCAACCAGAACGCCAACACAGCCCACCGGAGAGCACAACTGTAGCCAAACAAGGACAATGAGATCGCCCCCACATCTAGGTGTAGAACAGCCAAGGAGAATCTAATAATGATGGAATAAGAAGCGCTGGACCGACAAGTCAAGAAAAGCTAGGGATGGGAACGCGGCTAGCAATGACTAACGGTCAAAGTGTTTCCTTTACAGGTACAACCAAAAAAAAGAAAGAACGATAAGACGTATCAATTGCTAGACATTGTCAGCATGTTGTTTTTTTTTTTTTCATACCAGCAAGGTTCGGGAAAACTCACTATATCTCGATTGGGGATATCTGGTCGAGGGTGTATAACCAGTTTCCACCTTGTTCCTCTTTTTCCAGCCTACGGGTTTCTCAGTCAGCGCTAGTGCTACCACTATCAGATCTTTTATGGAAGCGTACCATTCGTAGGGCCAGAGAACCAGGTGGCCTTGTACCAGGTTCAGAAGCTCTTCGGCTTGACGTAGCTCGATGATGTCGTCAGATGCGTGGAACTCCTTCTTGGAACCGAGCGTTGTCGCTCTCCGCCTCCGCTTTCGCGGCTGGGTAGATGCATTATTATTATTATTGTTATTCGTGTTGACAGCATCCGAGTACCCAACTGCCTGTGGGCCCGATCGCGGCTTTTCAGACTCCTCGATCGCCATGCCATTGTCATCCGTCTGCCCGCTTTGCGGGGTGCTTGATAGCTGCGTATCTGACCCCTTTAGGGCCGCTTTCTCGTCTTGGGTTGATTGCGTCTCTTGTTTGGCCAGCTCCTGCTGTTGTCGCTCAATCTGAGCTCTGTTCGCCTCCGTCGCCCAGTTTCGAATTTTCTCCTCTGATGACGATCCATTTGTCTTTGCACTCCCGACAGGTTTGAGGTCCTCTCCTACTCCTTCCACCTTGCCCGAGGTAGCACCAGGCGGACCGGTCTGAGTCTTTGATTGAGATTGAGAAAGACCCTGAGCGGCCGCGGCCTGCTGGGCTTGCATATCTGCAAACCGTTCTCCATATGCAGCATATTCTTTATACTCCTTCCAGGATTTAACTTCGCTGTCAGGCATACAGCGGAACACGGTCCGGAAAATCTTGGTATTATTCTCAGCGACAGTCTGCCAAATGTCCAGGTAAAATGCGTCATCTATTGGATCTCGCATACAGTCCTTGTCAACGAAAGGACGTCTCAAGCTAGCAGCCAGAGGATGCGAACATTGGGAGGTCCCATGAGTGTCTTTGGAAGGCAAGGCGGGTCCGCCAATAGCGGTGTCATTCGTCTGTGGGAGAGCTGGAAGCTGGGAAGTCGGGGGCTCCTCCGAATTTGTGTGCGACCCAGCTCCATTGGGGATAGGAGAGAGAACGCCTTTTGCATCGTCGCCTTCGGCAAGTGGCTGTCTCTGTAACTTCTTTGGCTGATCCACTGTTCCCTTCCCTTCCGAGGCAATGGATGAGACAAGCACTTCCATGTTGCCATTCACGAATTCAGAATCACGCCCATTACCTAGTCCCGCCTGACTAAACGAATTCATCTGATCAGTGCCTTCCCCGTCCACATCTTTCCTGTGTTCCATGTTTCGTGTAACCCTAGCATCCGCTGTCAACTTTCTGTTGGATTTGAGGTTAGGGTTATTTTCCTGTTCCCAGTCAACATCATGATTGAAGCTGTGCATCTCTTCTGACCGGGCAATAAATTCGTCTTGCATGCGATGTCTCCGCTCGATCATCTCTCTTTCTTCCTCCTGTTTCTCCAGCATCAAAGATTCGGAATCGGTACCTTCGTCTGCATTTCCGGGGGATCTAGCCCCTTCTTCATACTCCTGGAGCTTCCGCAGCTCAGCTTCGGTTTCCATGTCGTGCTCCATTAACTCATCGACATCGATGCCGAGATGTTCTCTCATCAAGCGCATTCGGAGAGTGTGTGGGAACCGCCCAACGAGATACGGCCGGCCGTTCATAGTTGACCAAAGCATATCAGTGTCACGCACAATTGCGGCACATTCCGAGTCTCTCGATCCTAGCAGAGAACGCTCGTTGATGTTTGCAGAGCCGATAATCGCGGCTCTGTCGTCGACAATCATACACTTGGCGTGGATGTAAAGCTGTTCCGTGACCAGATGCTTGTGTGGTCCTATCTTACCCCAGGATCTCAGGCTGAAAAACTGAATGTAATCTTCTGGTTCGATACCATGAGCGCGGAGGCGTCCGAATATAGACGTCTCCCCACGGCAGATACTTCGGTACTGGCATTGCATGATCAACCGAACGCTAGTTCCGCCTTCACTGTCAACGGTGTTCTGGAAACCCGGCATCAGGGGAATCATGATGATGGCACGCCAGCTTTCCCCGTTCTTGGCTGCTCGAATGATACGTTCAACCAGGGCATCCCCGATTAGGTTCTCTATCTTTTTCCCGTCAATCACGCAGGTACTTATAAAAAATTGATTCTCGATGTAGACGAAATGTTCTGACTCCTCAATCAACTTGACATAAGCGTTCATAATACTGTGTTCAGTAACGTCAGGCGTTCCGGTAGACCACATGCTGCTGGACCGCAATATTTGAATCTCACAGGTACCATCCAGACCTAGAGCCTCCAGATCGGCAGGATCAAAGTCAGGAGGGGGCAATAGGAACGGAGTTGGTCGAGTCGGCTTCCGCTGACGTAAGATATAGTTCCATCTCTGAACGAAGTGTCGCGTGAGATCACGAGCTGGTTGACCGACAACTTGCATAGATACGTCGTGCCAAGGCATTCTGGGTATAACAGAACGGTCGTACATTTCTTCATACGGTTTGTCGAGATCGTAAAAGTCTTGTACTCGCGGATTGGAGTAGTCCTTTCCTGGCCATAGCTGGCAGTGATCCGCATCTTTGGGCATATCAGGTGATTCGAATCCGGTCGGTTTATCGTCTGTGAGGGGATGCTGTGGAGTATCCCATCTCCCGAAACACAGATCAATGCCTCCAACGAAGGCAACGGTGTGGTCAACGATGCATATCTTCTCGTGATGCGCCCAGAAAAATGTGTTCTGCCTGAACTGGTTGGGGGATCTTTGCACGAAAATGTTCTGGTGGAGGTCGAGCAAAGAGAACTTGGAGTATTCTGAATCAATGGGAATAGCGGAATTGATGTTCCGATACATGATAACGAAGATCTTTACACCTTCGCGAGCCTTCCTTTGTAGCAGCCGATCCAGTCTCCATTTCTGACTGATGCAAGGTGGCCGTCGCATATAAAGCTCTGGACTTAGCCACCAGTCATGGATATAGATAACGTCTTTCGCCTGGTTTATCGCTCGGGACACAACCCACATGTAATCACGACCATCCACAAGCCATTGCGCGAAACAGTTGTGTCGAACAGGAGCGAAGCTATCGAATCGATTCGGCTTCGACCACGGCGTATTCTCGACCATGAAGCGGATGGAATCCTCAAACTGGTGGAGCTGACGTTCGGTCCTTGCCAACAGTCTCAGTTTCCGCTCGGAATTCTCAAGCTTCAAAGTGTGATGCTGTGGATGCGCCGCCGACTCTTTGGCAGACTTGGCAAGATCCTTCGCCTTTTGATCTCTCAGTCGGACCTTCTGAGCTTGTATTTTGAAGTAAGGGTCCACCAGGAAGACGTCGTAGATGTGCATTTCTTCCGGGGAATCCACGCAGACAACATAACTGTGTCTAACTAAGAACCACTTTGGGGAGTGTCTCTTTTTGATAAGCGACGGGTTGAGGGCCCTTCGGAAATCAAGGCCTTTCGCCGACTGGATGATCAGATAACCTTCTTTACCATGATAGCTTCCTTCAGCAGCCAGACGAACGCCCAGAGCCGACAGCTCCAGAAACTTGCATAGACGGTTGCTGTCCGGTCGAAAGATCAGGAACCTGATCATCTTCTGCAGATAGGCCTCTAGCTTCTTCCGTTGACGCTCAGGGTACGACTCCTTCTTAGCCGGCTCGACTGCAGCGGAGCCAGGCACCCCTTCCGTTGTGCCAGACGGTCCGGCGACAGAGTCCCCTTCCTGGGCGTTGGTTGCACTAGACTGCCTTCGAGAGGGAGGGACAGATGACCGCTTCTTCTTCTTCCCCCCTCTTTCGCCACCACTGGTGGCCTCTGCTCCGGTCTCGTAACCGCCGTCATCCTCGTCATCTTCTGCGTCGCTCTCCTCCAAGCCTCGGACGCCCCTGAGATAGGGAAACGCGCTTCTGGGAAACCGCGGGAGGCTCTGTCCGGCGTCTTGGCTCTTCATTTGGATGTACTTCTGAGTCCCGATGTGCAGCTTGTACTTCAGATGAAGGTTCGCGAAGTCCTTCAACGTCCGGTGGATGACCCACTTCATGCGTGTCATACCGCTCCCATACTCAAGCTCGATCCTGAAAACCAGATGGCGATCACCAGAATGGGAGTCGAAACGGCTATCCGTAATCTTCACTTTCAGCTGCTCCAGGAGTATAGGAATGCGCCTGCTACCGTGCTCATCCCGCTGAAACATGCTTGCTAAGATTAGAGCTGCTGGAATCCCAGACGTCAGTTCAGCTAATAGTTCGGCAGATTTCACCTGATCGACTGAGGTCTCTGCCTTCCGCCGCTGGCCGATCATCCTGAGGCCAGCCTTGAGTTGCCGCCATTTCTGGACGCTAAGGCTTGCACGGTCAGCTCGATGGCGCCTCCATGATGATGGTCCAGCGCCGTCTGCAGTCTCCGAGGGGCCAGCAAGTCCCGTCAGTCTTCTGAAGCTGCTGAGTCGTTTGTCCTCTTGACTTTGTTCCTGTCGTGCGCCGTAGGTCAACCCACGAGCGCTGGCCAGCCAGGTACTTCGTCGTCGCCAGGTTGCATCTCTGCTTAGCCTGTCTCGGCCCTCATCCTCGGAAACACCCTCACGACGTTGACAAAACTCAGCCGTGAGTGCTCTCCGTGGGAAGAAGCTGGGACGATAACCGTCGGGGGTAAACGAATTCGAAGAATAAATCGGCGGCCGCGCGTTCGCTTTTGGAGTCGTCGGTGCTGTTTGCGGGGCTGAATCACTCTCCTGGGGCCGTCGAGATTTTCTCTTCTTCCTCCGCAGGCGGACGCGTTGTTCGCCAGCACTCTCCTCTGCATCCGCATCGGCCTCACTCCCCTCCTCTTCTAAGGTGCTTGGGAAGCGGAACTCTCCCCTCTCGGAGGCTGGAGTAGCAGCCTCTGCCATGTGTCTTTGATCACTCGAAGCCCCACCAATCGTCGCGCCGCTGGCGGAGCGAGAATGCGAGGGGAACGACGGCGAAGCTGCAAACGCTTTCAGCTTCGTAAAAATCGAGTGTATGCGATCTTTCGAGGCAGGGTCGCCATCATCGCCGCCAATAGAGGAAGCTGTCGACCGCGGCTGTTGCTGAGCCTCATTATCAGAAGCATTGCGGGCGAACTGTACACTACGGCGCCCAGGGGACATCGGGGTTTCCGGGATGGACGGCCGTGGATGGTGGCCGGCGCCGGCGGCCTGCTGAGGGGCCTCAATTGACCCATTCGATGCTCGTCTCATCCCCGGTGACAGGGGCTGCTGACCGGAGCTGCCATCGATCATGTCTCGAGACTGATTCCGCTGTGCTTCGTGGGCGACTTGCCCTTCTTCCCGTATGGGCGAGTCCAAGCCGAGGCCAGCGGTCCGCATCGTCTGCAACCGTTCCGATGCATCTCGGCCACTCGAAGGGTCTGTCCTTTCTTCCGATTGACGTGTAGACGGATGTCTAGCTCGAGTGGGGGAGGGCAATGGCGAGGAGAGTGTTGGACCGTTCGAGTCGTGTGACGGCATTGGATGCTTCTGAGCGGGCGGCAGGGAGGGACTCTTCAGATCCCTAGCTGAAGACGAACCGACCTCGTTATCGGTCATGGTGACAAGGGACGCAGGAGCCTTTGCGGGAATACTAGTCAGCAAAGAAGACAATTACGACGCCGTTTGAGACCGCATTACGTACAGCACATGCCAACGCCAGCTGTACCGTGCCAGGAGCCCAGGCGTGCTCAGAGGGCAGCCATCGTGGAGGGTTCCGGGTGCACGACTGGTATCAGGGGAACGTCGAGACAAGCCCCAGAGAGGTTGCTGTCGGAGCTGGTGGAGTCGGGACCCCGTCGAGGTCGGCGGACGGAGACTGGCGGACGGGGCACGAGCTAACGGCGCCCGGGCAGCTTGGCGCGCCTCGGCCGGCGGGCGCGCAGCTGGTGCGCCACACCCGCGACTCCACGGGGCGCAGGAGTCTGGAGACGTCGACGATGAGTAGTCTGGATCAGAACGGCCTTCTGCACGGAGCAGCGCGCTCTCAACGCCTGCTACGTGGTGTGATGATCTGGCAGAGCTGAGGGGGGATGGAGCCGGTTGATGGAGACGACGCACGAGAGCAGCCCTGTCTCACCCGGAGGCCGCTTATCTCAGCACGTCATGCGGCACGTGACCGGCCCGGGCCCGCGCCGCGCCTCCGCTCCGGGCGTCGGCACGCTCTCCGAGAGCCGCGGGACGCCCCGCCGCCAGGATCCCCGGTTCGAACTTCATCCGTCGCGATCATCTCGACCATCTGCGCGGTGTCCATCGAAAGTGAAGGAGCCACAAGGCCATGGCAAACCCTCTGGACCCCATGGAGAAGACCTTCGCATCCACCCCGCCGCCCGTCTCCACCAAGACCTATCCCATTGCGGGGATCCTCACCACCGTCTTCGGGCTGGATGAGCTCCCCTCGCATGTCTCGGAGGTCGCCTGCCTCTGGCTGCTGCATCCCAGGCTGGCGACCCAGGAACGGATGGCTCCCATCGCCCACGCGGTCATCGCAGATTGGAACACCCGGATCCGCGAGGGCCGTGCTGGCCCCGGCCAGCAGGTCAAGGGCCTGATCGCCGTCTCGTTTGACCAGCGCAATCATGGCACGAGACTCGTCGATCCTCTTGCCAACGAGGCGTGGAAGCAGGGGAACCCACGGCACGCGCAGGACATGTTCTCCATTTTCCGTGAGTGGAACCTCCCGGTTAGCCGTTGCTGTCGTGCCTCTTTCTTTTGACCATCGTCTTGTTTATTTAAGTATACATTTTCTGGCTTCCTTGCATACTACTGTAGTTTGGTTGCAGAAGTAGGCCTTTTTCCTTCACCAGCTAATTCCCGTGCAGAGGGTACCGCGCGAGACGTGTCTCTGTTGATCGACTATCTACCGTCCTACGTATTCCCTGGGTCTGAGCGCAGGATCTCGACCCATCTCGCCCTTGGCGTCTCCCTGGGAGGGCACGCGACATGGAGCTGTCTACTCCACGAGCCTCGGATAAGCGCCGGGGTCGTCATCATTGGCTGCCCGGACTACGTGAACCTGATGGCGGATCGCGCACGGCTGTCGAAGCTGCCGTCCTGGACCGAGAGCAATCCGCCGGGTTCCCAGTTCCTGGGTTCAGAAGCATTCCCGCATTCTCTCCTCGAAACGGTGCGGAAATACGACCTTGCCAGTCTCCTCCTGAGTCACACGGACATCAGTTCCAAAGACGAGCCCCTGCGGAACGGTCCCCTGCCTGAACCGTCGGAAAAGGAGAAGCAGATTCTGCGGCCACTCCTGACCCGCTGCCTGGCAGGGAAGAAGATCCTCAACCTCTCCGGAGGAGCTGACAAACTGGTGCCGTACCATCGGGGCGAGGCGATCCTGACATGGCTGAAGAAGGCTATCGCTCCCGGCGGATGGTTCGCTGATGGAGGCGTCTCCATTGAAGATATCATCTTCGAAAATGCGGGCCATGAGGTCACCGCTCGGATGGTTGAAGAGGCCATCAGATTCATCGCTGAGACTTTGTCTGCCAGCGACGACGGCCCGTGGAAAGTTGGCTCTGTACGTGAATCAAAGATGTAGGTGACATGATTCTGCTCTGATCACGCTGCGGCAATCAAATAGGAAACCTCCGCATGCCTTTATCAACTGTACAGACCTTATGTCAACTAGGCGTTGAGCTATCCTGTTTATACATTACCGCAGATCTGCTTGTAGGCATATGTACCGAATGACAATAGAATCAAAATACCTATTCAATTTCCAGTTTGCAGGTAACCTGTTTTTGATCAAAAGGATGCTCCCCAGGTTGTGTTGCGTAGACAAGGGCACTGAAATTCCCCAGTCAAACTGACTTATCAAGAGGTAAGTGAAGTATAGCTTCATACTTCTGACAAAGCGTGAGGCACCTGTAACTCCCACCTGGCGTAGCAAGAACTCTGACGGGAGTAAAAAGGATATAAAATGGGGAGAGAAAAAAAATGAAGAAATCCTCCTTATGGTATTTTTGAGTAAATAACAAGATCGTAAGACGTCCGGAGGCTATGCTATGCTCGTTGCACACACAAAAACCCTCAAAAAGCATCCGAATCGAACCCCGATCCGCGCTCTTATTGTTTTCTTGAATCTGTTCTGTATTCTCTCTTCGAGAAAAAACAGACCCTTCCGCACAAAGACCCAAAGTCACAGCATTTCCCCACAAGACATCCCATTCATCATGACTCCCGCTTACGCCACCAGCTCAACGACACCACCAGCCTCCTTGATCTTCCGCTCGGCGTCGCGGCTGAAGTATCTCGCGCGCACAACGATGGGGATGTTAGGGAGGCGGCCCTTGCCCAGGACCTTGGAGTATCCGAGAGGGAGCAGGTCGATGACGGGCGCAGTGTCGGTCTTCTGTCCGCTCAGGTAGGCCTCGCGCGTCTCGGCGGGGATGAGAGACCAGAGCTACATCGAAGAGTTCAAATCAGCCCCAATTGTCCACCAATCGCTTAGATCATATATAGTTCTGTCCTCAATTGTTCCCGTTTTCCCCCCGTTCCGACCCCAGGACCGGCAATGCGTACAAATCCTCCTCCTCAATGAACCCTCCCCCCGGAATTGATTCCCCCAGAGAACGTACCTTGTCGAGGTTGATGGTCGGCTTCCAGAACTGCTGGTTGGTCTTGTGGAAGTACCTCATTCCGACCTTACCGAAGTAACCGGGGTGGAACTTGTCGAGGTTGGTTCGGTGGTGGTGCTGACCACCGGCCATACCACGACCACCGGGGTGCTTACGGTGCTTGCCAACGCGACCGTAACCGGCGGAGACATGACCGCGGCTGGTGGGAGCGAGAAGTAACAGTCAGCAATTACCCAGGACCTTCACGAAGGAGGAAAAGAAAAGCGTCGTTCGGGGAACAATTTAAGATGGCGATGTCTTCCCCTCCCGCGCGCCGCGGGAAAAAATCGAGTTGCGACCGGGTGCCAAAGGGGCGAAAAGTAATTTTGACTCACAGTTTTCTGGTCTTGCTGAAGCGGGTAGGCATCTTGTCGACGGTGCTGTGCTCGACAAGACCGGTCTGAAAATTTGGCGATGGTTATGCGGTCGTGGTGTGCTGCTGGCTCAGATGTTGAATTCTCGGGGCTGGGCTAGTGCGCTAACCATTCGCTTGCTCGGGGTAGGGCCAAACCCTGATTTTCCTTGGCGAGGGCAGCCGCAGAAAAGTCACGTGCTCGGGCTCCGTTCAGATATCCGGGGAACATCAAAAGGGAAACTAACTCCGCCCACTAGGCCGGAGGTCATGACTGCTGCTACCTACTGTACTGTACGTCTAAGCCACACAGACGAAACATTCAGCTGCTCAACCCGTCATGCATGCTTTGATCTTATTTATGCCTGGATGACAAGCGCCATTTCAAATTTATGATACCTATATATTATCTAGTTCGCTCGTCTTCGAAAGAAGTTCGCAAGGTCATTTACAGTCCTCCCCGCTGACCGCATAGCACCGTCAGTGACAAGGCTCTGCCTGATCCACGCGGGTAGTTTACCCTGTATACGGGCTGTATCATATCTCTTATCCATCATGACAATGGCAGCATAGTCATTGCGATGTCTGATCGCTCTCCCAATGCATTGGTTCACTGCCCTCATGCAAGCGTTCTCATAAAAGTCCCTCCCTGCCGCCTTCGACCTAGCTCTCCTGTTCTCCTCCGAACCAGTGCTCTGCTCGTAAGCCCTCTGTTCAACATATTGGATCTTCGCCTGCCATTCCGCGCTACGTATGTTGGGGAAGGGCAGGCCGACCATAAGCACTCCTCTTCCCAACTTGTCGGAGAAATTTATGCCTTCCGACAGCTTTCCGCCAACGACAGACAGGAGAAGAGCCCCCGAACCGGACTCAATTGCAGTCGAGTACTCCTGAAGGAGTTCCTCCGCTTTTGTGGACTTATCTTGAGACTCATAGAAGACAGGTTTACTTTTCTCGATGAGTGCAAAAACAGTCATACCTTTGTCGCCTACAACAGACTTCTTCCACTTGCTCAGAACTTGACTCAGATAGTCATAGCTGGGGAAGAAAGCCACAACTCCGTCAGGTATGACCTGACAGAGCGCGGCGATCGTTCGCCCAAGATCGATGATCTGGAAGATAAAATGTGAGAATGAGTACTTGTCGCACATGTTCATCATGTGATTAAAGGAATATAACCTACCATTGCTTCGGAGTTACGCGTCTCGTAAGTAAAGTCAAATTCGGAGTCAAGGATACCCCGAACAAGAGATCGTGCCGTTAGATGCTCCGGCGGAATGACGTGGCCGTAGCTAAATGTGTCGAAGCGGCTAGGCGGCACGTAGGAAAACAGATAGTCCGCGTAATCGGACATCTGTCGAGTCCGTCAACGACGACCCGCCAGAATAAGAAAAAATAATATTGCAGTCGCTCACTTACAGGAGACATCGTCCCTCCAGCCAAAATAACTGCCCTGGCGTCTTCGACTATCTCCCGAAAATGATTTGTCGGGTCAAGCAGCATGTACTTAAGTTGCACGTCTCCCTCCGTCTTTACAAAGAACATTCTTCCTTCCGCGGATGGATTCATCAACGGTAGGAGGAAACTCTGGACATGGAACAAGACCGGAACTGTAGTTCTCTCATTGGATTGGGTACCTTTTTCTCGCTGAGAGTGCTCGACAAATCCATCAACCTTCCTCGCTAGTTTACTTTCTTGCAAGTATCGAGATAGCTTATGCGGATTGATTTGGTCAACTCCTTTTCCCGCCATAAGGTCTGAAGGCAGCACAGAACCTTCAGATGACTTGCTAGTTTCGGATATCGATTGGAGATGATCCGCAATGGAACTGACGAGCCTGATAACCTGGGTGACATAGACCCGATTCTTTCCTGTCAGGCGATTTTTATACTTCCGCGCATACAGCAGCAACTGAGAGAGTGCAGTCCGTAGCTGACCAAGAGTAACTGTGACTGAATGGATGTTTGAAATCGCATCCATGAGGTTGTGCGCCTCGTCGATAATGACCACATGATTCTTAACGGAGAGGTTGAGGGCTTCTCGAGCTGCTCTCTGAAGAAGTAACGGATATGGAAGAGTGACAATCTTCTGCGATTTAGCAACAGAACAGGGGTAAAATAAATGGGAAGCTGACCTCGCTATGCTTAATGACCGAACGAGAGGCATAGTATGGACATATGCCCAGTTGCTTGCCTACCCTTCCGATATCTTCAATGTCTTTAACTGTTGCTAGAGTGCGATCACGAAATTCAGCCACTAATGCTTCGTTTTCTCTCGACGGCAGATAGGGGCATTTCCGCTCTGCAGGAACCCCCGGCTGTTGTAGTTCCAAACAGCGTTCATTTATTGCCGTAGCATTTCCGAGAGCAGATACCTTCGTATTGATGCAGAAATTCTTCCTAGACCCAAGACATAGATGTTTCACCCTTTCTTCAAGATTTGCGCCTCCTCCTCCTTCTGTTTTTCGTTCTGGTCCATTGAGCTTCAACAGCTCATCTGGAAAGCTTGGAGGAAGTGTGACGCGACGTAGCTCCTGAGCAAACTGCGACAATTGAGAATGGGTCCTTGAACAATAAAAGATTTTTATCTCATCGTCATCGTCGCCCTCACAGGAGCTCTTCTGCGTCGAAAATTGACCCTGAAAGCGCTCCAGCAATTCCAGAGTGCTTGCAGAAAGACCATCGATGTTGCTAGTCCCCACAGTCGACAACCTCTTTCCATCCTCTCCGTCACTCTCGTATTCCTCAAGTTCGAATTGACTTTCATCTTGCGAGTCTGACTCCGCCGCAGACAAATCAAATTTCTTCGCAATAAGCGATACACATTCTACCTCTAAACTAACCGAACAGTCCATGTCTTACCTGCTTCTTTCTGGGCCTTTCAAAGAAATCTTCCTTTTGCTTCTTCTCTTCTTCCGCTCGGGCTTTTTCCAGCCGCGCTTCAAGCTCTTTTATTTTCTCTGTAAGTGCCCGACTCTTCTCGCGCTTCGCGAACTCCAGCATCCATTCCGGTTCATCGTCGCCTAGACCAGAGTTAGTTATTATGAAGCGCCGAGTACGTAGAAGTTTCTGACATGAAAGATCCTCGATTGTCTTGAGGAAGGCTCTGCGCTTGTGGTCTCGAAGCCATGTCAAGGATCCACATATCAAACTGAGGGACTTGCCCTGAGGAGAGTCAGCATGCAGCAACAGAAAGCTGTTGGGTGTACAGAAGGTGCGTCCAAGAGGAGCTAGTGCTCTTCGTATACTCTTGGTAGCAGTGGTGGAGCACTCAACGCTTTGCCCCTCCCCCCTACTGCCCCCTTTTCTCCCCGTATAATGGGCATTTTTCCTCCTTAACAAGGGGAATCTGAGTGCGATCGCGAGGGATAGAGATGATCACATACAGTACCTACAGTCTGCGATCAGAAAATGTATGCCGGCTTCACGGCAGGCCTGCTGCGCTTACCAGTGGGCGATTCAAAGATGGCGACCTTTCCCTCTTCAAGGCATGTGTACAGGGCTCTCATGAACTGGAGCTGTATGTCATAGGGAGAATAGGGGTGATGGAAATCCTCCGCCCGCAGTTCCATGGCGGCTCGCGGGTTCTTTTCCTGTCTCCGCGCTTCTCGGGTTCTATTATTGTATTATTGCTCGCGGAGCTGTCAATGCGCGGAAGACACCGGTGGCGCCAGATTATTGGTTTCTCAATAGTAGAGGTAGCTGAGGGGGCGCAGCAGGTTGAGGGTTGTTGGCAACATTCTGCTTACGAGCTGCATGGCCCACGCGCTTTTCCCACTGTTTTTGGACTGCGCGAGGTGCAGAGATTTGCCATAGCTGACGACGTCTGAAGATGTCAGAAAAGGCTGTGCACCGTTAGCCGCATCCAGATCTCCGGGGCTGCTTGCATGGAAGGGGTAAGACAAATAGACTCTGGTTACCTCTTTTTCTCCTATTTGTGGCTGGAGCGCGGCCCCCCATCGCTAGTGAGCGCATGGCAGAAGCGACGGGATACACCGGCGCAGGCCGGACAGGATCGGTTTTTCCTGTGCGAACGCTCAGGCGACCATCATAAAGTCTGAACACACAGCGACAGTCCGTCTTCGTGCCAGAGTGCCCGACAGCCCTTGCGAGGGGGTCCCCGATCTCATCGAGAGCCGCCTCTCTCCTTTGTCCAGGGTCTCTCCCATAGGCGTCTGGACGGCTTTCGGTTGTCGTGAAGCCCCTCCACATACCTTTCCAAACCGGCCGTACGCCTTGTCAGCGCCCAAACCTCCGACACTTGTGCCCCTCCTTTCTCTGTGCGCAGGGTTCTTTTCCGCCAAAGCCTCGGAAAGCCTTCAGGTCTCTGCTATACTCTCTCAAAAATCCCGTATCGGCTTGCGTTTTTATATATATATCTGATGAGCACCGTCTGACCGTCTTACCACTCGTGGAGAGCCCATTGCGCGAATAGCAGCAACTAGCATACCCAAGAACGTGCCGCTCTGACCATGAGTAGGCCGGTTGGCGGCGGACAGCCACGGCTAGGTGCAACATTCTATCCAGGGGGCTCGGACGATTATTACATGCCAGAAGTTATATCCCCGTCTCCCCAAAGGTTCGAATGCGATCTCCCTGCCCCAGGTGCCTTTGGGTGCGGGGCGTGTATCGCTGACCAAGTCCCAGGGTGATGCCTGAAGTGCCTGAGAACATACAGGACAGCATTGCGCATCTCGAGCAGGAAGCCCGTCACTCTTCTTCACGATCCGCCGCTCACCAACCTCGGATTCACCAGAATATCTACAGCAACGGGGCCAATTCATACGAGCAGTCCGCCGCGTACGACACCATGGATCATCCCAACCCTTCCCCGTTTCCTGTGCTGCGGAACCCCCCGCCGAACGTACCTCCCACAGATGAGCAAAGGGAAGCAAACCTGGAAAAGGCCAGATTGGCAGTTCTTTCCTCCAATGACCCGGAAGCACAACTTGCATGGGCTCAAGACGCTCTTTCCTACGTGGAGGTCGCGATGCAGAACGAACTTCGCATGTCGATTGTCCAGCCTCCCAGACCGCAGACGCCCCCGATCGAGCGTCAGCTGAGGACAGATGCGATGAATATTGTAAACTTTTTGGCGGATCAGCACCACCCTAGGGCTGAATTCATCAAGGGCATGTGGCTCGAATTTGGAAAGTTTGGTTATCGAGTGGATAAAAAGGAGGCGTTTCGCTGCTACGCCAGAGCTGCCGAGAAGGGGTATGCCAGAGCTGAGTATCGGATGGGGATGCAATTTGAGAGTTCAAACGAACCTGAAAAGGCTATCAAGCATTACGAAAGGGGCGTCTCTCTCGGCGATTCTGCTTCATACTACGTACGTAAGACGTCCCCATTATACCCCTTTACACCCGCTAACTTGCTGTAACAGCGGCTCGGTATGATGATCCTTCTTGGTCAGCATGGCCAACGCCAAGATTATGAGCTCGGTTTGGACTACATCCGCATGGCGGCACAAACTTGCGATGAGAACGCCCCTCAGGGAGCCTATGTAAGTAACCAGGCCTGTATCCTCAATTTCCTCAATTTCATGGTATTAACGAAGCATGTTTCAGGTATACGGGATGCTCCTTGCACGAGAACTGCCACAGGTGAATGTTCCGGATCAGTATCTCCCTCTCGATCTCAACGCCGCCCGGATAAACATCGAAAAAGCCGCATACCATGGATTTGCGAAAGCCCAAGTCAAGATGGGCGCTGCATATGAACTTTGCCAGCTTGGCTGCGACTTCAATCCCGCCTTGTCCTTGCATTACAATAATTTGGCCGCGCGTCAGGGCGAGCCCGAAGCAGAGATGGCGATCAGCAAGTGGTTCCTCTGCGGTCATGAGGGACTATTTGAGAAGAACGATGAACTGGCCTTCAAATACGCCCAGAGAGCCGCTCAAAGTGGCCTTCCGACCGCCGAGTTCGCCCTGGGGTATTTCTACGAGATTGGTATTTATGTGGATGTCGACCTACAGGAAGCGAAGAGTTGGTACGCCAAAGCTGCTGCAAATGGCAACAAGGATGCCACGTCCCGAATCGAGAGTATATCCCGATCAAAGACGCTATCCAGGAAAGACCATGAGAGGGTTGCTATCGCCCGCATCAAGTCGCAGTACAGGTCCCACGCTCGAAACTCTTCGATCTATTCTCAAGCTCCGGCGCCGATTCAGGAAAACCTCGAAATGCCCGACCCTTCAAAAATGAGGATATCAGATGATGATCCGATGGCACAGCGTCCTGGCTCGGGGGGCGCACCTTACCCCGATGGACCCGCACGACCTCGCACTTCTAGTCAGCAGAACTACAGCTCTTCTGCCTTCGGTATCAATCCCAACATCCGTCCGGCCCCTTCGAACTACGGCGGTGCACCCCCACCAAACCATGGAGGTTACCGGCCACCGAACTCTCCAAGGCACTCTCCAGCGGCACCGCCAGGTGATATGAACAGCCCTACTGGTGCACCAAAACTGGATATCGGCTACTCTGCTCCTTCTAGTCCCGATCGCAGGGGACGGCCTCCTCCGGACAGGAGAGCGCCTGCTTCCCAGCAAGGGGGTCCGACGCAGGGGCTACCGCAGTCTCCTCGGCCGTCAGGTGCTCCATCTGCTGGCCCCTATCCCCCGCGAGTCGATTCCAAGCCTCCGTCAAGAGGTTCTGCAACATCGACACCTAAGCCTTCCGGGCCTCCTGCGAACAATCCCCCACAGAAGCCTGAGACACCACCAGCGAAACCTCAGGGGAAGGGTCCCAAGACCTTTGAGGAAATGGGAGTCCCGATTGTCAAACAAGAAAGCGAATGCGTAAGTTTCTGGTGCCCGTTGTCTCTAGCTGTTCAGAAGTTAACTTGTTATCAGGTCGTCATGTGATACCCCGAACGCAATTTTCTGCCACCGACTAGTCATTTCATTTGCTGTACAGCGACTTGGGGTTTTCTTGCTTGAAATGTCTTGATGAGTTGCATTGGTTGTGGTCTTTTGGTGAGTGTGCCAACTACGAGACACCAAGTACGCACACCAAGTACGAGTGGCAGCGAGCCGATCAGATTATATTATTTTTTTCTGCTACATCTCGCAAAGTTTTCTTGCATGTCCGTCATCGCTGTTCGTCAGTTGGACTTGGATCTTGCCGTGTTTGCACCGCGTCCGTAAAGTTATAGCACGTGATATATTCTCGGTCTAGAAATCTCCTTCCGTGTTTGATCTTCACAGCGAGGGTGTCCAATGTTGTTAGATTTCAATCGTCATTTTCGCTTGTAAGGTCTTTTTAATAGCATTCCGTTCCATCTTAAATAATATCTGCTCCGACCTTCGTAAACGATCATTCTCTGAATATCCCACCATGGCACCGAAGAAAGGGAAGGCAGACAAGACTGCCCCCGAGGATGGTAAGAGTGATGCCAGTGAGGTGTTGTACTGCACTCACATACAATGGCCAACAAAGGTGCTGCGATGATACTGGACTATCTCCGTGAGTGTATCGCTGGTCTGGATGGTTGACACTGCAATGCCAGGGTGGAGGTGGTTCTCTAACTCCCTCTTTTGCCGCGGGCAGGGAAGCAGAAGTAAGACGCCCGCTCCTCAGCAGGATCTATGTCTCTATCTACGTTCAATAAATGACGTTCCATCTAGTCGTCCTTATTCGGTTCGTTCTGAAGCCAACCTCCGCTGCTGTGGGATTGTGACCGGCCCCATTGTACAGTAATTAATACGAGTCAATTGATTGCAGGCCATCGACATCTCAGCCAACCTACACAACAAGGTCACCAAATGTCAGGCGAACTCCAAGCTGAGCTGCACTCCGTCTGGATCAGCATAGAGCCTTGTCCACTGACGTACAGGGATAGCATATGCGGCGAAAGCCTTGAAGGAAATGCACGAGCAGAAGCAGGTCGAAGGAAGAGTTTCCGGTTAGTCCCTTAGTTTTTTGTTTCTTCTGATTTGTGCATCCGCGTCATTTTCATATGGAGTGCGATAAGACCAAGTTGTCTGCAGAGGGAGCTGAGTACCCTTTGTCTCGTTTTGGTTTTGCAATCAGGCAAGCAGATTGTCTACCATGCTCTTCAGGATCCGGCCGACGACGCCACGCCAGAGGCTCTTGCCGCCATTGAGGACGGAATCAAACAGCTGCAGGACGAGCTTGCCGCCCATAAAGCCAGCGAGAAGAGCCTGCGGGGAGAATTGGCCATGCTGTGCTCGAAAGTTCCCATCTCCGAGCTGCGACAGGAGGTTTCGAGATTGGAAGCGGAAAGGGCCGAGACCCTTGGCCGTTTGGCAAAACTACGCAACGACGACGACGGCGCTCTCGTGTCCGCGGAGCAGAGGGCACAGGTCGAAAGGGAGTGGAAGGAGTGGCGCAAGCATGTCCATGTCCGGAAGAAGATCTGTCGAGACCTCTGGGAGAGGTGTACCGAGGTGTTACCGGAAGATACGACCAAAGAGGACCTATGGGTACGAGCTGATGGCCCTCGCTGTTCTTTTGCGTGTGTGCTAACAATGAGCATAGGAGTCGTTGGGGCTTGAAGGGGCTTTCTGAGGAATATACGGAGTATATCCTGGGAAGATAAGTTGGCGATCAGGACTAAGATACAAACGACTGGGACTGAGGCATTCCTATATACAGCTCCATCTGCAGCCAGCAACCCTATCGTCAAAGTGTCACAAGATAGTGAGGAAGGGGGATATGGATGCGGGCAGGTGTGTCGATACAGGTGCATGTTTCCTAGATGATGAAGCTCACAAGCTGACTGTCTAGTGAGGGAGTGAAAGGTGGATCAGATGGACAGGAGCGGAGGAGCCACATGGGGCTAAGATGGCAATATCATTATCCATTCCAGCCTCTCCGCAAATCCATGGCGGCCTGGCTTCTCCGCGGGGATCAGGTGAAGAGTCGTCCTCGTGGCAGAATGTAAAACCTGGAGAATGTATGAACGAAGATCACAAAGCCTGACAGCGTAATGGATACCATCAGGACCCCTGTCTCGACCCACCGGGTGTTGGGCTGTGCACTGTCTTATCCCTGCAGATCCGCGTAGCAAACAGCGTCTCTTTGCACCGTCGGGGATATCTCACTGACCGCCTGCGACCAGGCACCTTGACTAATCGCATGCATCCTTGGCATGGCGTGCCTGCTGGCGCTGGATGTAGGATGTATCAAGACGAAGCGCGATTGACGCAAAGAGCGGGGGACGATGGAACCCTGACCGAGCTCCAGAGCTCCTGACAGGGATCCAGGGCATCCCTCACCACGCGAGCCATGAGGATGTGAGAGCAGATAGCAGCAGGCGGTGTTGATCTTGCGTAGGAGAGGGGAGCTGGCGCTGTCCAGAAGGATTGTTATGTTATGGGAGTGTCTCTCCAGAACAAGGAGGAGTGTTCACCGTGTATGTAGATGAGGTATATATGGCACTGCATCCGATGGGACGAGACGCCACAGCATGGCTGGCATCGATGCCCCGTTTCTGGCCTGGATGGGACACAGCGGTAGACAACACGACGGAGAAGCCTGATGCTGGAGCTGTGCAGTATCCCATCCGCATCACCATCCACCAGACCGTGTCCATCACCATGGAGCCCCTCACGGGGATGCGTTATCTCCGCAGCGATCCATATCAGGAGCTCTGCTGCCAGATCTGAGCAGGCGCTAGAGCCCGAGGCTTCAGTCTGCATGCTCTTGGAGGCGATCCGGGAAGAGGAGCCGGTGCTGGTCTGCTGGTCTTAACCTCGCCCGGGTCCTCCCCCTCTTCTCCCTCTCCCTCTGTCTATCATCTCTCTATCCGTCATCTGCCATCTGCTCCATCTCCTCTCTCTTCAAACCGCTCCTGGACGTGGAGCTTCTGCCCCGTTGCCCCGTCCACCCCCCGGACCGACACACCCTCCCGGGGCCGCCAGCCAGACGAGGCAAGGAAGACGAGATAGACAGAAGAAGAGGAGGAGGAGATACAGATCATGTCCGCCGCCAGCCTCGTCGATCTCCATCGCCAGCACGACCACCACGAGCGTCGCCCTCTGCTGTCGCTGTCCGCGGCGGGCCCTCTCTCCGCCGCCGAGTCGACCGTTGCAACCCCCCACCAGGCCGCCCCGAGTCAAAATCTCCCAGCCGGGACCCCTCCAGACCGGCCGTCTCTCGAGTCTCGCTCCCTGGCGATGCAGCAGCACCAGCACCCGCTGCCAGCACCCCGGAACCCTCCTGGCCCTCTCCCCAGCGCCGCCCGCTCGCAGAATCGCCTGTCCAGCGACATGAGGAATCGTGGTCCCCTCCCCGTGCCCTCCGGCCCGGGCGCCCATCTCCAGAACGGCCACGCCCGCAACATCTCCGGGGCCATGTCCTTCGAGATGCCTGCCCGCTCGCCTCCCAACCCAAGCAGTAAGAGCTCTCAAGTGTCTGCTCGTCCGCTGGTCTGTTCGCCGAGCTGATCGTTTTCACCCCGTCGACATCCAGATACCAAGCATGTCCCCTGCAAGTTCTTCCGTCAGGGTGCGTGCCAGGCCGGCCCTGCCTGTCCCTTCCTGCACTCGACCGATGCCTCTGTCGACTCGACTCCGTGCAAATACTTCACAAAGGTACGCTGGCCGCAGGTTGCCATCATCCATTTCCCCGTGGGCCCCAATTCCCTTTCTCTCCGGGATACCCCCCCCCCC
>Ga0207767_1000496_pt1 | contig 23516 bp, 33 predicted proteins | sample HigsolmetaGSP17D_FD_184845 | JGI IMG/M metagenome (GOLD analysis project Ga0207767, IMG submission 184845) | High solid enriched microbial communities from the Joint BioEnergy Institute, USA - SP1-7-D (SPAdes) | ecosystem: Engineered > Bioreactor > SSF (Solid state fermentation) > Aerobic >... | reverse complement strand
CCCCCTTTTTTTTTCCCGATTCACTACTCCGTACATAGTATAATATACACTAGGTTGGAAGGAACAAAAAAAGAACGAAGAGCATGAGAGTTGCGACGTTGGCCTCATACATCGTACAGTACAGCCAAGGGAGGAAGGAAAAAGAGAGGATAAAATGGATCACTTCGTCTCGCCCGGCTTCTCAAACACCACCTTCCCGTCCCGCACCGTCGCGATGCTCTGCCTCGTGCCCTTGATCTCATTCGTCAGCTGCTCCACCGACCGCGACGGCGCCCCCGGCGCCTGCGAGACCGCCTCCTCCGCGACCTTCTTGAACTCGTTCTTGGTGGCCTGTGACCGCTCCTCGAGGGCCTTGACGGCGTCGCGCGTCACGCCGGCCGGCGCGTCGGCGATCTCGTTCACCTCGCGGTCGCTCAGGACGTCGCGGACGCGGGGCGCGCGCGTCTGCACCAGGATCGTGGCGGGGCCGTCAAATTGGAGGAAGAGCTGGACACAAACAATCAGCAAGCCGTCATTTCACTGCATATGTGTGTTGTAAACACAGAGGTGACGTACTCTGTCTCCCCAGATCGTCCTCCGACACCACGTGCGGAGCGTGTGGAGGATCTTCATCGTCGTCTTCCACGTATCCGACTCGCTCATGTCCCGTATGAACTGGGACTTGCGAAGGAAGTCGGGCAGACCCAGGCCCGGGACCTGGAACTTCAAGGAGGTGGACTTGAAGCGGTAGGGGCGTGGCGGGTTGGACGTGATGGTGTATGCAACCACGTTGCTGTTCCTACGTTAGAACGCCAGGCCGGAGATGTCTTGGGTTTAGATAGAAACATACCTCGGGTGGGCGATGTACTGCTCTCCCGCCTTCAACTCAATCGAGTATATCTGCCCGCTGCCTACCAGCGCAAGCAGTCCCCGCCCTCTCACTTCGGAGTTACCCCAGTGTACCATGCTCTTCATCAGTCAGCCGAGTTCCTGCAGTGTTCAAGGTTCAGGCTGAACGGACCAGGTTCATGTTGATCGTCGGCCGGATAGACAACGCATGGCCTGTCCATGCGAGCAGGGCTTTCCTCTGCGTGACCATCCAATCCACAGCGCCAGTGAGCTGAACGACGGCAAAGGAGGTGACGGGCGACCGAACGGAGATCAAAGCCGTGACCGGGGTGGCTGACGAGATCTAGCTGGGCGTCAGCAACAGTGGCCAGGGTTGGGACATGGGGGCCAAAACGGTGACCTTCTGGTAGAGAAACGGTATCCCGACCACCGCCCTTCGGAAGGGCTCCAATATGCTCAACGTCGAAACCACCTTGCGCAGCTCATCAGTCAATGCGCCCAACGTCCAATTGGGGCCCAAGCACAGCATACATTGTCTGCCTTCCCACTCAACCCCACCAGCGTGCCTCGCCGCGTGTAGAGATTCTGTGAAGCGGAGAGCGAGACAGAGAGCAGGGAATACGGCGCACCGATGACGTCGAACCGGGCATCTGTCGACCTGGCGCGTCAGCAAGGTGCTATTTAAGAACGTGCGGGAGGCATACCCGGCGACGCAACGGAGCTGGAGGTGCTGGCCACGGGCAGATGGTCAGCGTTGATCGTGCTCGGGTCTCCCGATGGGGCGGCGCGGATCTGGATGCGCCTGGCGGGCAGCGCCGCGGGGCCCTGTCGGGCCCGTGGAGGCAGCACTCGCGTCCAGGAAAGGCCGCGGACGCCTCTGCCTAGAGCCTGGCTCATGGCGGCGACGAGGTCATGGAACTGGAGCAGACGGAGGAGCAGAGGGCGGGCGAACAGACGCCTTTACGTCAGTCGGAGATGTCTTTTTGGGCGCGCGGCGCAAAAAACGACTGCTCGGCGCGCCAGCGGGACGCTCCGCGGAGACAAACGGCGCAAACACGCTGGGGCTGCGAGCACGACAGCGCGGGCTGCGCTTGCAACAGCTCGTATATATATATGTCCTACGGAGTGTTCCGGAAAGGAGCCGTTCCTCCTGTCTCCCGGACAGAGTCCTACTTGGCGCACGCTGTACGTCTGGTACAAGTCTGGTATATCGTTGGGTGTCCACGTCGGAGCACACAAAAGGCTGACGGCAGCAGATACGGTACGCCGACTGATAGCGACCCGTTATATTCCCCCGATCCCGGAGCGCCGTCGACGGAGCCCGAGTTCGACCCGCGCAAAAGGCTCACCATGCATCAATAAGTCTTCTTACGACCCGGGAGGCTATCACGCGGTAGAGAGGACTTTCCGCCGGCCGTCATGCTGCTGAGAGCGGCCCGGTCGCCCTGCTGGCGTGCGCCGCGGCGACTGACAGATCCCCGCTTCGTGCTTGTGCGTTCGTCGCAGCGCGCGAGTTTCGGCGATGGGAACCAGCTGCGCATCTTCACCACAACTGGCGCTTGGAGGAGGCAGGACACCGGGGACGCCTCTTCAAGGCAGAAGCCAGTGGATGTTGCCACTACGAAGGCTTCCCGGTTGGCCGACGCCCAAGCGGCCGAGACGCAGAAGGGGGCAGCGGCCGCCAAGTCTGCGAAGAACGCAGACCTGCTCGCCGAGAAGACGATCACCGACAAGGAGCAGAGAAAGGTGGACTGGGCGATCATAAAGGAGATGGCAAAGTATCTCTGGCCGAAGGTAGGGTTCAGCGCGGCCGCACGCTGATGATCCTCCGCGACTGATGCGCTATGGCAGGATGACTGGGGGACCAAGCTTCGAGTCGGAACTGCCCTTTCGCTACTGGTGGGAGCCAAGGTAGGCGATCCTGATTCAATTCAATTCTGTTCTGCGGTCTTGCTGATCAACCGCCAGATCTGTAATGTCGAGGTGCCGTTCTACTTCAAGAGCATTGTTGACTCCATGAACGTGGACGTCGCAGCCATCGGCGGCACGGCTTGGACCGTCGCGGGTTCAATGATCATAGCATGTATGATGTGGCTTCCCTACACCCTTTGGAGAACCGTTTCCTAACCTGAACCTGCAGACGGTGTTACCAGAATAGGGGCTACCCTGTTCCAGGAGCTTCGTAACGCCGTGTTTGCAAGCGTTGCGCAGAAGGCGATCCGAAAAGTCGCGCGGAGCGTCTTCGACCATCTGCTACGATTGGACCTCAACTTCCACCTTACTCGCCAGACCGGTGGTCTGACGAGGGCGATCGACCGGGGAACGAAGGGTATCAGCTTCCTCCTCACGTCAATGGTCTTCCATGTGTTCCCCACGGCTCTGGAGATCTCCATGGTGTGCGGTATTCTGGTATGTGCAGCTCCCGGTGAAGACGGGGCAACTCTTACTGACCAATTCAGACGTATCAATATGGTTTCCAATTTGCGGCAATCACCGCTGCAACCATGGTTGCATACACTGCGTTTACTATCACCACCACTTCCTGGCGGACCAAATTCCGGAAGCAGGCCAACGCTGCTGACAACAAGGGTGCTACTGTAGCGGTGGACTCGTTGATGAACTACGAGGCGGTCAAGTACTTCAACAACGAGAAGTTCGAGGTCGCGAGGTACGACAAGGCGCTGGCCGCCTACGAAAACGCATCCATCAAGGTCACCACGTCTCTGGCGTTCCTCAACTCGGGCCAGAACATGATCTTCTCCAGCGCGCTTGCGGCCATGATGTATCTTGCCGCCAATGGAGTGGCCAACGGCACACTGACCGTTGGGGACCTGGTGATGGTCAACCAGCTTGTCTTCCAGCTGTCCGTGCCGCTGAACTTCCTGGGCTCAGTGTATCGAGAAATGCGGCAGTCCCTGCTCGATATGGAGACGCTGTTCAACCTGCAGAAGGTCAACGTCAGCATCCAGGAGCGTCCGAACGCCAAGCCCCTCGAGCTTCCGCGCGGAGGCGAGATCCGGTTTGAGAACGTCACGTTCGGATACCACCCGGAGCGGCCGATCCTGAAGAACGCCAGCTTCACGATCCCCGCGGGCAAGAAGTTTGCCATCGTGGGACCCAGCGGCTGCGGCAAGTCGACGATCCTGCGACTGCTGTTCCGGTTCTACGACGTGCAAGAGGGACGCATCCTGATCGACGGGCAGGACGTGCGGGACGTGACGCTGGACAGCCTCCGGAGGGCGATCGGGGTGGTGCCGCAGGACACGCCGCTGTTCAACGACACGATCGAGCACAACATCCGCTACGGGCGGATCGACGCGTCGCCGGAGGAGGTGCGGCGGGCGGCCCAGCGGGCGCGCATCCACGAGCTCGTCGAGCGGCTACCCGAGGGCTACAACACGGCGGTTGGGGAGCGCGGCATGATGCTGTCCGGGGGCGAGAAGCAGCGCCTGGCGGTCTCGCGGCTGCTGCTGAAGGACCCGCCGCTGCTGTTCTTCGATGAGGCGGTAAGTCTGATTCCCTATCTCCACCTGGGTGGCCACTGGCTGACGATCTGAATAGACCTCGGCGCTGGACACGTACACGGAGCAGGCGCTGCTGCAGAACATCAACAGCATCCTGCGGGAGAAGAGGCGCACGAGCGTGTTCGTGGCGCACCGGCTGCGGACCATCTACGACAGCGACCAGATCCTGGTGCTGAAGGACGGGCGGGTGGCCGAGACGGGCACGCACGCGGAGCTGCTCGCGAGGGGCGGCATCTACGCGGAGCTGTGGGATGGTAAGTGCTGATTATTTCCCTGCTAGTGCCTCTAGCGCCAAGTTTCCACGTGGAGGATCTCGGGGGCTGACGATGATGATCATGAACAGCCCAAGAACGGTTGCTGGCGCAGGCAGATGTGGAGGAGGACGTGGAGACGGAGGAGTCGTCTAAGCAGAAGTCATAATATCATACACCCATCAGATCCGTAGACGGGATGACGCCAGCGCCTGCACGACGGTTGGGAAGGAGCCGGCCGCGCCCCGGCTTGGATCCGGGGATCTGGGCAGGCGCGCCGCGGCCGTCCCAACGAGGAAAGAGCGGGTGCTCCGTCCACTAGCCGCGGACGCCCGCCGACGGTCACACGCTGGATTTCCGCATCGGGAAGCCCGTATATAGAGACAACGCTGCTGATCAGGCCGTTTTCTGGACCATGACAGTGTTTTGTAGACAGACAGGTAGACACGGTAACAGCAATCCTCTGTCCGTTCGGTCAATGTGAAACCACGATGAAAAAAAAAAAAAACCAGCACATGGCGTCAGAGCGCCGCGCAGACAGCCACGCGCTGGGCGAGCGCTAGGACAAGCCGCTAAGGGAGGGGCCGCGCAGGGCCATTGGGCGCGGCGAGCAGGCCAGCATGCGGCCACGCGGGCGGCCATGCGGACGCGCCCCTGAGCACGGCCGTTAGCGCCTCACCCCACGCCTCTTCACCTTCTCTGCCCCTGGCACCGCTCGGTCTGGCTCTCCCTCCGTCCCTCTCTTCCCCCCGTGGCTGAAGGTATTCCATAATAGCGGGTGCTGCTATCCGTACCCCGTCCCCTCGTTTGTTTTACCTTGTCCCCTCGCTCGTTCTGACCCCGTTGCTCTCCCTGTCCGCTCTTTCATCCCATCTGGTCGAGCAACCAAACAATCTCTGTCTCAGCCAGCCGTCAGGGATCCTTCTTACCCATCCATCCATCGACGGCCAGTCCTGTCTTGTCCGACTCGGTTAGCCATCGGGATCACAATCACACAGAGATAGGGATTCGTGGTACGTACGTCCGTTCTGGTGCTAGTTCTGCCCACCTCCCTCCTCTCCCAGCCAGCCGTCGAGATGATGCGACCTCGACGTCAAGGTTGCTGTACATGTATCCATCGAAATACATCGACTCCACTGCTCAGCTTCCGCCTTTGTCAGCGGCCAACTAACGTCCAAACAGAACGACAACCAAGCTTCCGCCGATTCCGGCCGCAACCCCCTCGCCACGCCGCTTGGTTGGCAGCCCACTCTCATCCACACCCCCAGAGGCAAACGCGGAGCAACGGTTGAACCGGATTGCACACCGCGTGTATACAAATCGGAGCACATCTCAGGCAGATCAGAACCAGGAACCGCCTCCCGGGATCGGATAGCACGGGAGACGCGCAACCAACCTCCAACAAGAACCAGTCCCGAGAAATACAGAGATTGGGTGCTGCGGAGCGGGCATCCGTCTCCTTCCTCTCCGTTCTCCATCCGGGCTTCCCTGTCCTCGATCGGGTGCATATATCATACGTGCGCGGACGATCCGGCCAGGTGCGCTCGAGGGACCGACAGGCTATTGGACCGAACGGACACGACTTGATGCAAAAAGCAGCAGTATAATTTTCCGCAGAGCGTGAGAAGAATATACATGAGAGAAAACATATAAATATATCATTATCATATCTGACAATATGGGTCTCATCGCGAAGTTGCAAGCAAGTATGTCACCCACTCAACACTTTTCCGCTCTGCTACTTTCTACCCTTCGACAGACGGCTCTTCACAAACAATAATCGGGCAATAGCTCTTATCTTTCTTGTTTCGAACATTGCTATCATATTCAAACCACTGCGTCAGTGGAAACTACATCGAATGCAAAGCTAACATATGCCCACTGCAGAGATCGAACTCTACCGCCTGGAGCAGCGCTACACGCGCCGCAAGCACCGCACCACCTTCCACTCGTACGCGCAGTACGTCGACGGCGAGTACATTTACCCCAACCACTCCCCGACCTCGCCCTCGGGCTACGTCTCTAAGAACTCGACGGGCGAATACTGGCGACCGCCGGGGTGGGACAGTACCGTGTCTAGGGACTCGCGATGGCGGTGACCGGTGACGAACGCACCAGCATCCTGTTCAGGTTTCTTTTTCGGGCTTTGCGTTGCTTTGCTTCCATTTAGCGATCATTTTCTCTCATGTCCTCAACGTCATGGACAAAGTTAACGACTGACTGCAACCGCGAAAGGAAAAAATCACCATCGTCATATTTATCTCTTCTCTGGCAGGAACCCGGATAGAACGATAAATACAAAATAGATGAGAACCGTGGTTTTAATAATGTGGAAGAGGGACAGATGTTGCCTGCTTGAAGCAGAAAGAAAGCAAAAAAAGGGGGGGGGGGGAAAGCAATAATTCTGCTTTTTGCTCGGGTTTGTTGTCATCTCCGTCTGAGTCTCTGACTCTCTGTCTGGGGTTTCCATCCCGATCCCATCCGATTCGATCTGGTCTGATCTGGTCCGATCTAGGGAGTGCATAGCTGGCGTGATCAGGAAGGACATAGGCTGTTGTTTGGATTGTTTTATTCGTTAATACTTTTTAATTATTATTTTGTGGTATATTATTCTATTCGAGATTTATTTTATTGTTTACTTGCCGCCTATCAGTATATACATTATTTTTATGCGTATTTGCCATTTTTCCGTTTTCGCCTGCCTGCTAGCAAGTACGTGTACTTCCTCCATGTACTTGCATTGCAGCACTTGAATAGAGTGGAGAGTCCGATGAGATCAGACCGGAAACAGATCAGATCAGAATAATCAAAGGTTAGGTACAGTACATACAGTAATAATATATAAACTCATCTCATGGGACAGTGCATATATTTTCAAATTAAAACAGCAGCTCCTTGTTGAACCCATAGCGCGGATCATCCTGAAGCATCCCATGATGCAGAGGTACGTAACCATGTAGTCAGTCACGTGTCATGCATTAATTATTATATTCAGAGAATATCGCAACTTCCCTGCCCTCCCCACTTCCCAGGACACAGATTAGTAGTGAGGTCCCAGTTATAGAAATAGAATAGACCTGCTGATATCGTTTTTTTATTATTCCCCATCTATATCTCCAGTGTAGTCCTGTTGCAGTTGCAGTCCCATCTGTCACTTGAATTACTTATCCCACTTATCTCTGGACGGGATAGGACTTAGTCGATAATAAATTTACTGTTACTGTATTGATATATTAGATTCTTTTTTTGGGTCACTGCTACTATTACTTCTCCTGCTCCTCCTCCTCCTACAAGTTCACGTGACAAACGGCATCTTCATACATACCTACCAGACAGAAGAATACAGGCACGGATGACCGGGACGGGCACCGGGACCGGGCCGGCGGGGAGGGAAACATCTACTTGAAGACTCAACTAACTTGAGGTCATTTATTTTCTTATTTTTATTACATAGACTGGACTACGACCAGAACTAGACTAGAATAGAATAGAATAGAGCTATTGAAATAAATCGACCCGATCTGTCATGGTATAGTATGGTATGCTATGGTATGAACTAATAATTAACCTATTAACTAACAGAACGGACAAGACAAGACGAGACAGGAAAAGAAAAAGAGGACAGGAAAAGGGGGGCTAAATACCTCGAATGAAACAGGACAGGTCCATGTCAAGGCAAGGGGGTAAGCTCAAGCCGAGCTGAGGGTGACTATGAAATTTTGAAAGTGCGTGCATATCATGTACCGCCTGTGGCTGCAATAATCGACACGAGGTGGGGAGGGAAAAAAAGAAGAATTCTGGATTCTGGGAATATTACAACAGAAACAAGAAAAAGACAACGCCCAAACTACCTAACCATCCCATTCCATCCCAACGAAACGAAACGATTGTTTCAGTACATGTAACATGCTTCGAATCAGTGTCGACAACATAGCGTGGAATCAGGAAAAATGAATAGCACAGCATAGGCAATCGGGCCAGCCGGATCCGAAGTTCGATGGGGGTTCGACTTTCAGCGTTTGGACTTCCTAGGTCCGATTCCCAGACGACCGAGGTTCGGAAGACTCGACCGGTGCTTGTGTGTAGTCGTAGGCGTCGACGTGCCCTTCTGCGGTCCAACGCCATCCGGAGAGGTCACGCCGCGGCCACCAGCAGGGCCCGTACCTCCAAGCCCACCCGCACCGGCTCCTCCGCGAGGAGCATCAGGATGAACCTTCTCCTTGGGCCCGGGCTGCTCGGCTGTCGCAGCTGCAGAAAGCGCGGCTGCAAGGGAGGGATTGGGCAGTCCCGCGCCGTTACCATCCTGGTCGAGTGGTCGCTGAGCGCCGCGCTGAGACCTTCTCGCCCTCTCCTGGACATTCTTGAATTTGTCCAGCAGCTCGCCCCAGCGGATCGCGTTGTCCTCGCGTGGTTTCGTTCTACCTCCTGTGGAGCGCTCGTAGCCAGACGAAGAAGATGCAAGGCCAGCTGACGGAGGACTGCTAAGTCCCGCAGACGATAAGTGAGCCTCTGTGCTGTGCCGGCGGACGTAGTTGTAATTGGGGAAATGGTTGGGGGACGAGGGGGAACTGGGCGGTATGGTGCCTGTGGAGTTCACGTACGCTCGGGGTCCGGTATGGAGTAGACCAATATTGCACACGCTGTTAAGACGGTTCTTAAGCGCTGCAAAGGCGGAGCTTTGGGGAAGGAGCATGAGGACGCCATAGAGGCATTTGTACAGGTAAGGATATTTCTCGGGTTCGAGAAGCTGAAGGCGAAGATCTGCGACGCAGCATTAGCTCTCTGATAAGAAAAGCGAAGGGGGGACGGTCGGGAACTGACAGGTGAAAACGGGAGACTCCAGCAACTGAACGAGCTTATCGATTTGAATTAACATATTAACAGTCATTTCAAGTTCGGCACTGCAAAATCACCGTCAGTAGGCGTCATCATATAAAGAAATTCGACATACATTATCTGCAGGAGATTATAAGCCTGCTCATAGGCCTGTGCAAGGAGACAGAGAGAGAAGGTAGCAACTGCATTATGGCACCATGATCTGAACAGTGCCACGAAAAACATTTGGCCCTCCTGGGACGTAGGTCAGCTTATATGGTCAGGAGGAGGACTTTTAGATGCGTAGATCTATATATACCCTAAACTCTAGATTCCTTAGTCTCTTCCTGAGATCAGCGAGCTCAGGCGCGGTAATCAGGTTGTTATTCAGGTTCTGAACCATAATGCTGGCGAATTCGATATCCTGGAATGGTCAGTGAGATACCTCAAATATCGAGAGAAACTCACCTCTTCCTTTTCAAGACAGTCGGCTAGGGTCCGATAAATGCGTTCCGGGCTCAGGTTCATGCAGAGTTGCCTGATGATCAGATTTCCGCGAACCTCGAGCAACTTCCTGTCTGTGGAAAAGAGCTGAAGTAGGTTTACCATGAATGACGTAAAGTAACCATCTTCGCTGTTTCTCGAGATCTGCGAGAGGAGTTGAAGGTCCTTGGTAACGACCGCCTCTGCGGGATCGGAGAGTGTTTTGAGAAGGGCGGGGAACGTTCCGTCATTGAATGCTAGGACCTTACGAGGAGCTTTGCGATGTAACATTATGAGCCACTGGATGGCGGCCACCCTTGTAGCTTCGTTCTCGTTGAGAAATTGCAAGGTTAGGGAGTTCACTGCCGCAGCATAGTCAAGGTCAGTAGGTGGAAGGGGCGTCCCTGCATTGCTGCTTCGCGGCGTGAAATCGGTCCCTGACTCCGGGCGCGAGGGCTGCTTCTTGTTGTCAGTATTCACCGCCTCGGACGACGGTTTTCCACTGGGAGTAGAAGTCCTTCTTTCAGGCGCCTCCTTGGTGGTAGTAACGGGTACCTTCGACGATAGAGCTTGCCGGCTTTCTGCAGGAGAGGGCATATCCTCGGATAGGGACACGATATATTCCATGAGAGACGTGTTGACTCTGTTCGCAGCCTGCCGAACTTGATCTGAACCACTCGACATAGCAGGCAGGACTTGCGTGAGGAGTCTCGGAACGAATGGAAGGATATCTTCGGGACTAATCTCAAAAAAGCTATCAATCCAACGTAGGGCTGTTAATTGCATCTCCTCCTCTAGTACAATGTAAGCATCACCAATGCCAACGAAAACCTCGAGGTTTACCTACCGAACGATGTGTCAACGAAGCCAACGAGGATCTCTAAGATTTTCGGATAATCGATGTGTACATCTTGCCCTGGGATCCAATCATCATCGGCATGTATACCAGACTCCTCACTGGACACTTCCGTTTCCGAGTCTATTATGGCATTTTCGCTCTTTTCGATGTCAACACCTTGGTCAGTGGTCATGCTCGCACTGTCACTTGTAGCCGACTGTTTGTTATGGCCTTCTTGGCCCTTCCGGCTCTCTTCAATCCCTTTTTTGATGCGAGCAATCTTTTTGATCTCTGATAAAAACCTCTCAAGGAGACCCTGAGTAGCAACATGAACATCTCTGTTGGGATCACCAAGGAACTTAATCAGACCACCGAGGAACGCCGGGAGATAGCAGACAAGCTCCAGATCTGGGATGGTGTCCAACAGAGTCAACCATGACACCAGGAATGTACGTGTAAAGGGACTGATAACGTGTATCCGCTCCTTCAGGAGCGGTATAAACTTGGCAAGAGAGAACGCCGTCGGAAGGTCAGTCGACAACTCGTCCGATTCCAGGTCCTGCACATTCTTTTCGGGGACTTGTAAGACAGAAACGTAAGATGCAGCAGATTCAGCTACAATATCTTTCACAAGTCGGTCAAGGAGCTCAGCACCGTTTTTAACAGACAGTTCTGAGTCAGATGCTAACTTGTTTGTGCACACACATGTCAGCAGAAACGCGCTGATAACATTGTAGAAGCACACACCTTGCACAATGCATCAAATATGTCGTTGAAAAAGAACAGAATCTCCCCCTTGGCCACCTTCGCGATGTTATACATGCTCTCGCATGCATAGTATCTGACCCGTGCATCCTGGTCGGAAAAGCAGGCCAGCACCGGCGGCACAATCTCTTGAAGGTAGGGAGCAACTCCTTCCTGTAAATTCTCAGACTTGCGCCCTTTATCTCAGCCCCATACTTTATTGTCTCAACTCACTGATCCCAATGCGATTGAAGCGGCAGCAAGCCCTATGAGACCGCCATTTCTCGCGTGAGGCTGGTGTACGGCATAAGCGTAATCGTGGCAGAGTTGATCAACAATCTTCTGGATCTTATCATGATCTCCTTTGAAGACGGCATCCCGAACTATCTTCTCAAGTCTAGTCAAGGTCCCGTGGTTAGCAGTCGATTATTGGAGATTAGTTCTGGGCGTGAATATCAGTGCGGCGTACTCCAGAGCCCCTTGCTTCCTCTTATCGTAGAGTTTGTCATTCAGCAAGCGCTGGACGGACTGGTCCATTGTTCGAACGAGGATTGGGATTGCGATGAACCACGCGCTCTGTGCGTGTATTAGGCGGCGCGCATTGTCGTCGGGAGAAGTTGTCTAGAACGGAAACAAGGTCGCGGATTGCTGGCAAGATCGCAGCTGTTACTGTCTCACTGTCGCAGGCTGGTAATCAGCTTCAAGGAAACAACAACTGTAGGCACGCAAGATCAGCTACCCCTCCCCTTTCCAGTGGCGTAGACAATGCGGGGATCGTTCCAAAAGCAGGTGTTGTCAATGCGGTCGCGTTTCTTGCGATCCGGCGGATGTGACGTATCGTCACACAGCTGGTATTGTACGGTATCCCCAGTAACAACGATTCTGGGGATCAATGACATCCTTCTTTTTATTGTCTAGAAACCACCAGATGGCTACCTCCAAATAAGTCTATTTAATTGCTATTTCACTAAATTCTCCCAACAATGCAAAATGTCTTCTTCCAGAAATTCATCAAAATACATGCTTTGAGGCCAATATAAGTCGTTCCATCATTAACGTGCGCAACGGTGTGAGCAGAAAGCTATTAATGACATCAAGAACTGATATACTGGAACACGGCTGAGACATCCTTCTCTTTGGTCTCTTGCCTCAAAAGGAAATCTTCGATCTTGCTTAGGGGCCCCTTTTCGCCGTCGTTTACAAAATGATTCCAAGTACTTGTGTCACCATATAGCATGGCTGGGGCTTTGATATGTTGTGTTCCATCTGGTCGGCATCTCTTGCATTTGAATGTGTCATGTGTGTCGCTTCGGGTTCCCGGCTTGAACTGGAAGAGCTCTCGGAGGGACTCCAGAGAAAAGTGACGTTCGACATCTTCAGCGGAGTCGACGACACAGGAGGAGAGAGATTGCTTGTGAGACTGACGCTGGAATATCTTCTCCTCAATCGATCCGGTCGCAATAAAACGGTATACGAAACAATCCTTTTTTTGTCCGTCACGCCAGACCCGAGCCAGCGCCTGCTGGTCAGCGGCGGGATTCCAATCCGGGTCAAAGAGCACAAGCCGATTTGCGCCTATCAGGTTTATACCACAGCCTCCGGCCTTGCTGCTCAACAGGAAGACAAATTCTTCACCTTCAGGGTCGTTGAACTTGTCCACAAGCTTCTGGCGTTTACTAATATTCATAGTCCCGTCCAGTCGCAAAAAACCATATCCCCGAGACCGACACAGTCTTTCAAACAGGTCGAGAGTCTGGGTATAGTTGCTGATCAGGACGATCTTGTCGTTCGTATCCTGTCTTATGCGTGCCAGCATGCGGTCGAGAACCATCATCTTTCCTGAATACCAGGATCTGACGTCCCTGTCCCGGCCTCTAGCCTCCGGAGGGACATAATCCTCGGGGAAAAACTGTTCACTTCCAGGTATCTCTGTTGACAGATCCAGTAGATCCGGATGATTGCAGAGCTTCTTCAAAATTCCAATCGCTTTTAGAGGTTGACTGCCTTTTCCTCTAAGCAAACTCTTGATGTCCGGACTCTGTAAAAAGTGGTTATACAAGTCAATCTGGAACTTCCCAAGGTTGCAAAAAACAACATGCTCGTACTTGACCGGCAAGTACTTTGAGAGAAGGTCGTTTGTACGACGTATAATAAATTTGTTGACAATATTTGTGAGCTCTGCCAGACGCTCGTCGCCCTTTTTTCTGTCCTCTTCTGTTCCTGCAGCGTCCCTTCCCTTGAGAATCGGTATTTCAAACCTCTTCCGGAACTCACTTTGCGTTCCAAGCAGGTTCGGATTAGCAAAATGCAAGAGGGCAAAGTACTCTGAAAGGTCATTCTGGATGGGAGTTCCGGAGAGGATCACACGACGGCTGACATTGAGACTGTTCAATGCGGTCCAGGTCAAGCTGTCTTTATTTTTTAGTCGGTGGCCTTCATCGCATAGCAGCAGTCCAATTGGGGTATCTTTGAGCTCATCGACATATAATCGTAAAGTCTCATATGACACAATGAGAACGGGTCTGACTACTGAGCGTCCAGAAGCGATGGCCCACTGCCTCAATTGAGTTGTGAGTTCAGTCTTCGAAGCCTTGCCGTCAACTACAAATGGTGTGATCGCATCTTTCCCGAGCCATTTAACTGAGCCGTCAGCAGCGTCATGAAAAAAAGGCCCAGTCGTTACATACCAAGTTCATTGGCCCAATTTTTCACCAGAGAAGATGGGCACGCAATGACACATTTTTGAATTGTTGGTTTGCCGGCTTCTGGAGACTGCTTTAGAAGTGTCCACATCAGAGTAATACATTGAAGCTGCCATCGTCAGTATCGATTCGACATGTCGAGAGACTAACCATACCGTCTTGCCCAAACCCATCTCATCCGCCATGATGCAACCATTTGCATTTTTGTCGACCAAACCAGTCGTACAGCGGTAGAGAAACTACAAGAACGAATTTCAGCATGTGACCTCGGAATGGCGGATCTTGGACCATTTCCTACCTTGACTCCTTCTACCTGATGTGGTCGCAGCACTTTAGCAAGCTTAGGATCGATGACAACCGGAACCTTTGGGCGGTCCTCTATCTTTTTCTTCAGCCCAAGGATCTCTGCCAAACTCTTATGAACCAGTGGCGCATCCAGCTTCGGTTTGTTGTTCTCCTTTTGAGGCTCTTCTTGCTCCTTTGATTCGGACTTATCATCGACATCGTCAACAGTTGGATCGTACAGTACTATTGCAAACTCTCCAGCCGGGTCATGTAGAGGCTTCACCACGAACGTGGCACCCCGCCTCATCCCAAGTGTAGGCGCAGGCCTGGAAGCGTCGTAACCATTTGGTTTATTGATCAAAGGGACCGAAAACGGCTTTTTAAATGTTGTCTCTTTATCCTTCACCTTAAAAACAGGGAATTTGTTTACGTCTCGATTTGCGAATGCGACACGTTCCTCGCTGGTCCATGGCTTGTTGCTTCCATCCTCAACGCTTCCATCGGCATCGGCGTAGTTTACTTTGCGTCTCTTCCTGGCAGGTCTGTCTGCTGCTTGGGAATGCGTCGTGGACCCTGGACATTTGAATGGTTTTGAGAGACGATCAATGGACTGAGGTGACACGCCGTATAATCGGACAGGCTTTTGCGATCCTGCAGCGCCAGCTTCCCCGTTGGCGGGCCGTGGCCGATGCCTGTGACATGTTAGGCAAAAAGTTTAACTTGCGTTCACCGGGGGGTTATTTTACATTGAGTAGGGATTTCACTAAATAAGTGCTGTACACAATCTCATTGAATGTACTCTGCTGGCTCCCTTTCGCTATTGTAGTTTTGAGATTCCCGGATTGGTGATTGCTTCCAGACCGCAGGTACGCGTCTCAGCGGCTAGAAGGCGCGTCCGGGTCAATTCGAATCGCCAGAGTATCGCGTGGTCACATGACATCATGCTCTACGCGGAGGAGCGGGAGATACCCCGCCATGATATCACACTGCTCAGTCCTTACATTCACCTAAGGACCATAGCCCATGTCATCCGACTTCTGGGCTGGCTACCTGAGCGGGGCCATTGGGATAATAATTGGTAATCCCTTGGATCTTGTCAAGGTCAGGCTACAGGCGGGTCACTCTGTGAGTTCTCGTATAGCGACCCCGCGATCCTTCCGGCAACAGTTTGAGAGCACCAGCTCTCTTGTTCGAGGTTTGTACATGTTCTAATAAATATATAATGTTTTTTGGAAGTTACTGACACCGTATGACAGGTGCTGCTGCACCAATCCTAGGCTATGGAGCCCTCAATGCTCTGCTCTTCGTCGCCTACAACCGGGTTCTGATGCTTCTGGACCGGTCCGTGACCGACCCAACGAACCCCGAAGGCGTTCCTCTGTATAAGATTTGGGTAGCCGGTGCTGCAGGCGGGGTGGCCAGCTGGACTGTATCTTCCCCAACGGAGCTTATCAAGTGTCGTGCGCAGCTTAGTTCTCATGCTGAAGTCTCGTCATGGGCGGTTACGAAGGATATCTTTCGAAGACAAGGCTGGAGAGGACTCTATTTCGGGGGAGGGATTACGAGCGTGAGGGATTCCGTGGGTTATGGATTTTAGTATGGAGAACGCTCCCCTAGATCCCCCTACTATCTGCATCGTCAGCTTATTTACTTGTGCTGTTACAGTTTCTGGTCCTATGAGCTCTGTAAACGATACATGACTTCCGAGAATGAGAGCGCACATCAAGCTGCGATGAAGGTTCTATTCTGCGGAGGGATTGCTGGCATCGTTACATGGGCGTCTGTATTCCCGCTGGACGTGATTAAGACGAGACTCCAGGCTCAGACGGCGGGTAGTCCTCTACCTATAAACGTATATCCTGAGAGCGAATCGCTCCTACACCCGCCGACAACCAATAACAGGCGGACGTTGAACTCGATTGAAATCGCCAAGGAGGCCTACCGCACTGAAGGCTTCAAGATCTTCTACCGTGGTCTAGGAGTCTGTAGCCTCAGAGCCTTCATCGTAAATGCCGTACAGGTATGTTCTGAGCCTTGACTTGGCATTGCCAACGCGAGTGCTTACATAATCGATTAGTGGGCAACTTATGAATGGCTTATGAAAGCTTTGAACGGGACCTGGGGAAACATTTGTGACCGTATATCCTAAACGACGATTCACTAATAGCAAAAATGCCTCTGCATAGAAAAGTAGTGGAGCTGAAAAAATTGGTTTTCAATCATTGGGCATCCCTGACTAGCGGCAAGATCAAGTGTATTTCTCCGAAAAGCGGCAGTAATTTTTCTTTCTGCCGCAAACCGGAGGTAGGTGTTCCTCGGGGCCGGTCATGCGGAACTCGGTTTCTGGCGATTTTCGGAGCGAACACTCCTAGACGCCGCTATCGACGCCAATCAATAATTCTCAAAACCGGATGTTGACTGCTCGCAAACCCCCTTTTTCGTCAGAAAGGGTCTCCCAGAGCGCGACCAATAATATCACTCTCAAATAGGCACAGTCAACATCAGGCTCCGTCGCCGAGTTGCTCTGACCCGCCCCGAGAACCCTCAGGCTCAAGGGACTTTTGACCCTCAGTGAACACCATATCGGTCCTCTTCTTATATTCGTCTGGGACACGTTCGTACATTGCACCTTTGCTGAACGTTTCTTCACATTACCCCTGGTTCGATTGATCCATCTCCATAACCGCTGACACCCGAAAACGGGTGCCGTTATCCGTTCCCAATCCCACGGCAGCCTCAGCTATCTTCTGCGTGTGAGGTTCCTCACGCAGCAAACGAATCCTACTCCCCAGTTGACGCGCCATCAGCTTCGATCTCAGGAGATTCTGGCTGCCTGAGTCCACGAGACAGAACACCGACTTACCTCCTCTTGTGGTTCTTTCCCTTTCGGTGCGCGACGAGATTGTACTCGCTCTCGAACCATTTGGCGCACTCGACACAATAGTGTTGTCCTAGCCCGGGCAGGTCCTCCGCATCCTTCGTAGCCTTATACTGTGCGAGATGTTTGGGATTCGCGAGATCCTCCCGGACCTGGTCGTAGTCTCTGCAGATTAAAGAAAGACGTCAGAGTCTTATTCGGTCTCGCAAAGTATACAGCTGATATTTCGTACCTCGTTCTTCGTTTGGTCTTTATCCTCCTTACAGCTCCCATCTTTGATGCCTGTCAACAACCAGCGAAAGGATGCCCTCCACCGTCCACAAGTGTCATCACAGCCTGCGCAAGGGCTTTCCACCGAAATGCGGAATGATATCAAGCTGAAGGCCCTGTGGGAGCGGGTCTTTGCTTTCAAACTAGCAGTTGTCAAAATTTCACAGTAGATCCGAGGCGAAACGCCTCTTTGGTCATTGGCTTTGCTGATGTGGGCTGGCAGCGGCTTGACACGTTAGTGGGCGCGGGGCGGCGGGGGCCCTCGGCTCTAGCTCGGACTGGCAGTGCTGGCACTCTGTAAGACTGTAACAGTCTGGTGGTCAGTGCCGTACAGGTCTCTTACCGCCAGTCCTGTAACCTATGACGTTTCCGTTTATCCCTCATCTTGGCATATCCCCGCCATCATGGGAAGAATTATTATCACCCGTAGTTCAACAGAAGCATGGCAAGATTATGGTCGATATGCTCTAATCTATGATGGAGATACTGGATGCTAAATCATACTATGCCCTATAGTTCCGTTCTCAGGCTTGGGAACTGGTGTGGCGTCTGTTTGTTGTATCGAGAGATGTTCATAGCCCAATCCGGAGGTCCTGTAATCATCGACGTCTGATTGGCTCCTAACTTCACATGCCACGTCTCGTGGGACGGGGGACGAACGACGTGTACAGTGTACACAGTACAGGGAGAAGTTGGAACGCTGGAACTGGAACAGACGTTCCGTGTGCGATGCGACTATGGCTAAAATTATTACCAGCGTCATCATGAGCTGGGCCGTCCACGGAGGAAGGGGTTTCGGGGAACAGGCCAGTCGCCGTGAGGGCTTTTCCAATTGCTGGGCAGCCTTACGCCGGGTATGGACCCGCAGAGCAGGTCTGCAGGTCAGTCCGATTTTTTTGCATGTGGCGCGGTTGGTTGCCAGGCCGTCTTCCATGTGTCCGGGTAGCATGCCTCAGGCCGTCTGGCGCTGGAAACCGTGCCGAAAGTTCGAAACAGCACGGTCCTCGCTACCCGTCGCCCGCGGGCGGCCGAACAATACAGGCGGCGTACTGCCTCGTACCATCTTACCGCTGGTAGCGATTACGGGTCCAGCTCCGGTTCTGGTATTGCGACTGTCACTGGTGGAATCTTCCCACTTCCAAACACCAAGCTTCCTTTTATCTGCTTTATTCTCCCCCTCGTCACCTTTTCTTCTCTGCTTCTCTTTTTCTCTCCACTCCACTCTTCCTTTGCCTGCTGCTTCCATAGTTGAAGCTGGCTGCCGCTACTTCGACTTGCTCTCCTTGGATGTTGTAGGCCTGTCTACACTGCCCAGAGAGCTTCCATCATGATCTCCACTAGGCTTGCGCGCTTGGGTGGGCTGGTACGTACTCCCAGAACTGTCGCTTCGCTCAACGCAGAGGTTGTGATATTGCAGGTTCAAGCCCTGCTATCATTGCAGCCGCTGGTGTCGTCTATAGGAGTCTCAGGCTAACGGATTGTCTCAACAGGGCACCAAGTCCCGCATGGTGAGCTCCTACTACTCCCCCGCCGTATCTGCAGCCCCTCCCGACGTTCTTTTGGTCACCCAGCTTGTGCGCATGTGATGACTGACTGTTCAATTTGCAGCTCCGCGGGACCCGGAGCCTGGCTACCGTCAGCGATGTTGCTCTCGACAAGAAGGTCGAGATGACCAATTGGGAGAAGGTGAGTGGTCAACATTAGCATGCCTACCTCGGCTAGTTCCGGATGGGCGGAAAAGTCACGACAACGAGGTGCAATTGCTAATTATTCGGCGGCAGGGCAACTACATCAACTACAAGTATGGATTCCTTGATTTGTTCATGTGAAATTTGGGGTTTACGACTGCGCCTGCGTCTACGACGGCCGCTACTAGCGGCCGAGACTAGCAGAGCCTGGGGCAGTGGATCTGCGCTGTCCAGGGCATCAAGACGCTAACATGGCCTTGTGTCCTACAGGAAGATGTCTGAGAACCTCGAAATTGTCCGCCGCAGACTGAACCGCCCTCTGACGTACGCGGAGAAGGTCTTGTATTCCCACCTCGACGACCCTCACGGCCAGGAGATCGAGCGTGGAAAGTCTTACCTGAAGCTGCGCCCGGACCGTGTTGCCTGCCAAGATGCCACCGCTCAGATGGCCATCTTGCAGTTCATGTCGGCTGGAATGCCGTCCGTGGCTACTCCTACCACCGTCCACTGTGACCACTTGATTGAGGCCCAGGTGGGAGGAAACAAGGATCTTGCTCGTGCTAATGAGATTAACAAGGAGGTGTATGACTTCCTTTCCTCCTCCTGCGCCAAGTACAACATTGGTTTCTGGAAGCCCGGCTCCGGTATCATCCACCAGATCGTTCTTGAGAACTACGCTTTCCCCGGTGGTCTGATGATCGGAACCGACTCTCACACTCCTAACGCCGGTGGTCTTGGTATGGCTGCCATTGGTGTTGGTGGTGCTGACGCTGTCGATGTCATGGCTGGTCTTCCTTGGGAGCTGAAGGCCCCCAAGATCATTGGTGTAAGGCTCACCGGTGAACTGTCCGGCTGGACCGCGCCAAAGGGTAAGTTATTTGCGTGATTCTAAGGTGAGGCACTTGTTAACTAATATCTTCAGATGTTATCCTGAAGGTCGCTGGTATCCTTACCGTCAAGGGAGGCACTGGTGCCATCGTCGAATACCACGGTCCTGGCGTTAAGTCGCTGTCTTGCACTGGTATGGGTACCATCTGCAACATGGGTGCTGAAATCGGTGCCACCACTTCTATCTTCCCCTTCAACGACCGCATGTACGACTACCTGAAGGCCACCAAGCGCCAGCATATCGGTGACTTCGCTCGCGCGTACGCCAAGGAGCTCCGTGAAGACGAGGGTGCCGAGTACGACCAGCTCATCGAGATCAACCTGTCCGAGCTCGAGCCTCACATCAACGGTCCTTTCACCCCTGACTTGGCCACCCCCATCTCCAAGTTCAAGGAGGCCGTTGAAGCCAACAAGTGGCCTGAAGAGCTCAAGGTCGGTCTGATTGGTTCTTGCACCAACTCCTCGTATGAGGACATGTCCCGTGCCGCCTCCGTCGCCCGTGATGCCCTGAACCACGGCCTCAAGGCCAAGTCTCTGTTCACTGTCACTCCTGGTTCTGAGCAGATCCGTGCTACCATTGAGCGTGATGGCCAGCTGAAGACCCTTGAGGAGTTCGGTGCGGTGATCCTTGCCAACGCTTGCGGTCCTTGCATCGGACAGTGGGACCGTAGGGACGTGAAGAAGGGCGAGGCCAACTCCATCATCTCTTCCTACAACCGTAACTTCACTGGCCGTAACGATGCCAACCCTGCCACCCATGCTTTCGTTGCCTCCCCTGACATTGTTGTTGCCATGACCATCGCTGGTACCCTCAAGTTCAACCCTCTCACCGACACCCTGAAGGACAAGGATGGCAAGGAGTTCAAGCTCTCTCCGCCATCTGGTGACGGTCTCCCTGCTAATGGATACGACCCTGGCCGTGACACCTACCAGGCTCCTCCTGAGAACAGGGAGTCTGTCACTGTTCAGGTCTCCCCCACCAGCGACCGCCTGCAGATCCTTAAGGCTTTCGAGCCCTGGGATGGAAAGGATGCTCTGGGCATCCCGATCCTGATCAAGTGCAAGGGCAAGACCACTACTGACCACATTTCCATGGCTGGTCCTTGGCTGAAGTACCGTGGACACCTCGACAACATCTCGAACAACATGCTGATCGGTGCCATCAACGCTGAGAACGGCGAGGCCAACAAGGTTAGGAACTTCAGGACTGGTGAATACGGCCCTGTTCCTGCCACTGCCCGTGACTACAAGGCCAATGGAATCAAGTGGGTTGTCATTGGTGACTGGAACTACGGTGAGGGAAGCTCTCGTGAGCACGCTGCTCTTGAGCCAAGACACCTTGGTGGTCTCGCCATCATCACCCGTAGCTTTGCCCGTATTGTACGTTTCCCCTCACCGCTACACTTCATCTAGCCTATTGTACTAACTGTCTCTAGCACGAAACCAACCTCAAGAAGCAGGGAATGCTTCCTCTGACCTTTGCCGACCCTGCCGACTACGACCGGATCCCTCCTGACGCCACCGTTGACCTGTTCTGCACTGAGCTCGCCGTTGGCAAGCCCGTAACCCTCCGTGTTCACCCGAAGGATGGCAAGTCTTTCGACGTCAAGCTTACTCACACCTTCAACGAGTCCCAGATCGAGTGGTTCAAGGATGGCTCTGCCCTGAACACCATGGCCAAGAAGTCCAAGCAGAAGTCCGCATAAGTGCGCTCGTCAACTCTGTTCACAGTTGGCAGCAGTAAGAGGTACTGATGAACACAGTTGATGGGAGCTCCCTGTATTACTACGTTTTCTATATCACTATGCGGATAGAAAGTCATGTCTTCGAAGCGGGTGGTGTCCACATAGAAAGGGTGAAAGGCAGCATGCGTTAATGAAAAGGAGGCGATGTGGCAGTGCGGCGCTTGGGGATGGCATTTGTGCAGGTCGCATGGCGGCTGTACATTTCCAATGGCTCGCCAACACGACTGTCATTCGTATCCATCTCGATAATCTGCGTGCAACATGGACGGAAAAGGGGAAATGAAGAGGGGCGGGAACAGGCTCTGAAAGCCGCTGGCCTGTTTCTTTTGTTTTCCTGGGGACTGGTCTATTGTTCCGAGTTTGGAACGGATACTGTGGATATAGCTCGTCATGTTCCTTTATATTATCTCCTGCTTTACACGTTAGGGACGGCATGCATACGGCGTTTTCATATTATCTATTTCTATGACCTCAAACGAGTGCCAATGTGTACCATTTCCGTGAAACCTGTAGCCTTCTGGTATTGAAATCGAAGCATCATCCAGCTAGGACTGACCTACATTTTTTGATATAATGACGGCTCGATGCTAAAGCGAGCTAACAGACAACCAGGGCGGCTCTGAGTAGGATTGCTATGTAGCATCCGAAAACCACCGCATCGAGACATAAGATAACGTATTTCACTACCGAGTGAGACACCCCCACCGAGTGAGACACCTCACGCGTTTTGGCCGCGGTCGAAAACATCGCTCAATTCAACCACCAACCATGCCTCCAAAAGCGCGTCAAAATTCAAGAAATTCAATCGAGAAAGAGGGAAGAATTATACTTGCTATTTCTGCTTTAAATAAGCAAGAAATTAGCAGTATTCGCGAAGCGGCGCGCATCTTTAATATTTCACATGCAACTCTCTGTCGTCGACTTAATGGAACAACATCGCGCTTGGAAACACGCGCCAACAGCCATAAACTGACTCAAAATGAAGAGGAATCGCTTGTACGATGGATTCTATTGCTAGATTGATGTGGAGCGCCTCCCCGACCATCACATATTCAAGAAATGGCCAATATTCTTCTTGCTGAGCGCGGTACTACACCTATTCAGACAGTTGGAGAGAACTGGGTCTCTAAATTCATTAAACAACGTGATGAACTGAAAACCCGCTATACTTGCCGCTATGATTATCGACATGCTAAATGCGAAGACCCTAAAGCTATTAGGGAGTGGTTTGATCGCGTACAAATCACTATAATGCAGCATGGGATTGCAATGGAGGATATCTACAATTTCGATGAAACTGGCTTTGCTATGGGCCTAGTAGCTACTGCTCAAGTAGTTACTAGAGCTGATTACTACGGAAAAGCGCCTCTTGTACAGCCAGGCAATCGGGAATGGGTTACTTCTATTGAATGTATCAACTCTACTGGATGGGCACTTCCTCCATGCATTATTTTCAAAGGGAAGGTCCATATAGAGGGCTGGTATCAAAAACCAAAGCTCCCATTGGATAGTAGGATTGAAGTTAGTCCTAATGGATGGACTACAGATGAGATAGGCCTTCGCTGGCTTAAAAATCT
>Ga0207767_1000494_pt1 | contig 23591 bp, 19 predicted proteins | sample HigsolmetaGSP17D_FD_184845 | JGI IMG/M metagenome (GOLD analysis project Ga0207767, IMG submission 184845) | High solid enriched microbial communities from the Joint BioEnergy Institute, USA - SP1-7-D (SPAdes) | ecosystem: Engineered > Bioreactor > SSF (Solid state fermentation) > Aerobic >... | reverse complement strand
AACGTGCTGTCGTTATTGACTTGACTTCACCTCCTTCCCAGCCTTGGGCTTGTGCTTAACAGCCTTCTTCCCGGCAGCCGTACTGTGACCATTCTTCAACGCCGTCGCAGAGTCTTCGTCTGCCGCCTCTGTCTTCACCGCATCTTTCCCTTCCCCCCCATCCTCCATTGCCGTTGTCGCCATCGCAGCTTCGTGCTGTTCTTGCTGCTGCGCATCACCAACTCCCTCCGTATCCGAATCGTCTTCGATATCAACGACCTCCCTCAGCGCCTTCTTGATGGCCCTGACGCCCTCGTCCACCACCGCGCGGGGGATGCGCACGTCGACATTCTCAAAGAACGCATCCGCCGCGTCCGTGTCCCCTCCTCCATTCATCATACCCTCCCCATTATTAGTATCGTTATTATGAGAATGATTATTCCTGGGCATCACGGCGGGATGGCTCCGCCCCTCCGCCAGCGCGACCACCGCCTCAACGACGTCGTCAAACCGCTGGCACCGCCCCGCGCGGAGCAGCTCGAGCGACAGGGTCCGGATACGCTCCGTCCAGCCCGCGCGCTGGAGCGAGGCCAGCAGCGTCGCGTGCAGGTCCTCGAGGGCCGAGGTGGACGCGAGGTGCGCGATGAGGTCGGACTCGAGGGCTTCGGGGGAGAGGGGCGCGGTGGTTTCTTCTTCGCTCGTCTCTGCTGCTGCTGCGCTGGGGGAGGCGGGGGCGGTGGGTTCTGTTGTTGTTGTTGGCATTATGGGATGTTTTCGTCGCGTCGTGTCTGTTTCGTCTCGTCTCGTCTCGTGTCGTATGGATGTTGTTTATGCTATGAAGGAAGGGGGAGGAGCAGGATCGGAGGAAACGGTCGATCGTTCATGTAACTGTATACAGAGAGAAGGGGGGTGAGGGGAGATCTGGCGCGAGCAGATACGAGGTAGGTCGGCGAACTCGTGTAGGCCGGAACAGCTGTAATTCATCGATCAACATATCAGCATGCTTGCTTCATCAGCATCGAAACGGAATCAAGCGACCAATATCATAAACATCAACAGAAGAGAGGATCTAGCAACTCTGGGTAACTCACGTTGATCTGATCTGATCAGAGGAATCTCAATCCAATCACAAAGGAGCATTAACCGCCTCAAGCCTCCTGAGATCTCTTCTCTCCTTATTTTTTTTCTATACTCCGCAGAAATCTCGTCGCGGCAATCAAGTAGGTACCTGTTAGGTACTCAAAGGACCCAGCGGCGGCATTCGTTCGTTCGTCTCGTTCATTAATTAATTATATACCGGAAGGGAAGGTCATCACCATCATCATCATCATTGTATCTTCATTCTTGGTTTGTCACTGCACTGCAGCAAGTTGTGCTGTGAGTAAAAAGAAAGAGAGCGTGGAAAAGTTGAATGGATATAATAACGAATGAATGGAGGTACAGGTCCGGTCCGGTCTGTTAGTAGTTAGGCTAGGTACCTAGGTAGGTGGTAGTAGTGAGTAGCTAACTCCGTACTACCTAACTTTCTAGCTAAGGGAAAGGGAACTGCCGTGCTAACTTTTTTTCCCGGGCTGCACGTCATCGGTCTCCGCCCTTCGACGCCCGCTCCGTTCCTGGACCGAAACCTTGAGCCAACCGCGTTTATGCATACGGGGGATCCTCAAGCTTTTGAGATGCTGCTATTTCCTGTTTGACTGTGTAGTCTCTACGTAGGTAATCAACACAAGAGCCATGTTTGCCACTGAGACATGCTATATTCTCGGGTATGTAGACAATGTCGCCATGTCGGAGGCGAATTATTCCCCAGCCTCCCCAGTTGGGTACCTAGCATACTAGCACCTCCCATTCTTTCTTGACTGGATTCACCCAGAGATAGAAACAAGTTGCTCCATAGAAGGGGAATAGATAACAAGAAGAAACGAGCAAGAATTGCTAGGAACTTCAGCATCAAGTAGCAACTAGCATTCCACCAGACTACTCCCCTGCGCTCGCGTATGGGGATCCTAATTGCAGCAGCATCAATGATATCAAACGAATGCAACCTCATCATCTCGTCATTATTTCTTTTTTTTGTTCATTAATAAAAGAAAGCTGGATGAATGGTTCCATTAGTTGTTTCACTGCCTGTAGGGAGACTCGCCTTGAGCTCTCGCGACACTCGTCTACACCAGTAAGTGGGGTGACTTGTTATACAGTGCACAGAAGTGAATTTGTTTATTTCCAATAAAGAAGCTTTTCCGACAAGGGCTTATCGCGAGAATCGTACACGTTGACAGTTAGCAGGACAGGGAAGACGACAACTGTTGAATAACCAAACTGGCAAGCTCCCAGGCCGGAGACAAGACAGACCCCGAGGCACGTGACCAAACCCTGGGGCTGCAACCCACCCTACCCGATCCGGCCTAGCGCTCGCTCGCTAAGCGCTGCGGGTATCGAGCGCCGGGGATGCGACATGCACACAGAACGAGAATTAGGTCGAGAAGTGCCCGTACTCCGTCAATTCCTCTCGAACCCCGACCAACACCCTCGACTCGTCCAAGTCCGTCAGTAACAAGCAACCCGCTTGCTTCGAATAACCGCTCGAAAAAAATTTCAAGATGACGCACGAGTCTGTTTGGTACAGCCGCCCCAGGAACTTCGGTAAGGGCAGCCGTCAGTGGTAAGTAGTATTCCCTTGTCATTTTTGTCAAACAAATGTAAGATCGAAAGCCAGGAAGGTGGAAGCTGATAAAAATGTTTACAAAATCCAGCCGCGTCTGCGCGCACAGGGCCGGTCTGATCCGCAAGTACGGTCTGATGGTCTGCCGTCAGGTTGGTGTTTCCTAATGAAAAAGATTAAAGGATCGCTTGATCTGCAGGACGGTTATATTGACGGACATCGCTATTACAGTGCTTCCGTGAGAAGGCTCAGGACATCGGCTTCATCAAGGTACCTAAAATCCTACTCTTTGCTTCTCCAACGGGACAAGAAAAGCGGCTTGGTCAACCAGAGGAAGAGAAGACTAACATGTGCCTCTCTTTCTACAGTACCGATGAACGAATTAAACCCACCATCCATCCACCGACATTGAGAAACCGTTACGATCGAATCGAACGAAGCCTATGAATGCCGTTCGCAATGCAAGCAAGGAAAGGAATTAGACAAAAGGGCAAGGGGCCAGCTTTTGCTAGAGAAATCGATCGGTGAAGGATGATGAGCATGGGTTTGATCCGGGGTTGATCATCAAAATGGGTGTAAACGCAAAATCGAGATCATAATGAGATATTTTCTCTTATCTGGGTTCGAAACAAAACGTTGCATGGTGTTGCTTGACTTCACAATTGGACCGGGGCAAAGTGCCGACTCTTGTTGGGGCTTTGCTGCCGTACGCCTGCAATAAATTCAAGTACCAATTGAAAAACGAAATCTGGCATCACATACTTCACGAACGGTGCATTTTGCAAAGTTCCTAGGAATCGACGTATATGCAGTCAGTATGGTATTGTCAGCCTGCGAGGCAGCTCCCAGGAATTGCCGCCGTATACATTGTATCGTTCCATCTGCTACTGATCAGAAGACGCAGTTTCCAGCCAAATGTGACCAGTTTATGGTAACAAAGTGCAAACTGGATATTAAGAAAGCAAACATATACGCAATCACTTTTTCATAACTTTTTTCTTTTTTCCTTCCTAGGAGTACCAATGTTTTGTTAAAGAATTGAAATGATGAATACCTAGATAAATGACAGCCTCATCCCTATTACTCCTTCCAAATGCTCACAAGAAACCAAAGGGGGAATAAAAAATAAAAATGCGGTAAACGGGAATCAAAAAAAGGCAAAGAAGAAAATAAAGATATATTTAAATCCCATGTTTTCACTTCATCGCTTGCTTCCCGTACCGGAACATGTAAAAAGCAGACCCCAATCTCCGGAACCCAGATGCTCAATCAATAATCAACCCAATCCAAACCGTGCGGCTCGATCCCGTTAAAAAGGCGATGTGAAAAAAAGGGATGCATGGTGAGATCTCAGCGAAAGTGAAGAAAACGCAAGAGGGAGAAAGCCTGCGAGAAGGCCTTTAGGGGTATCTTATGTAGAAGTATCGTCAAGACCTTCCCAATCTGTACATGACGTTACAGGACTCCACCCGGTAGTTGAATCTGACTATTCAAACCTTGATTGAAGCCTGCACTGTTGGGCGCGGAACCGCCTGCATATGCCTGATCGATTGGCTGCGCTTGTTTTCGGAGCATAAACATGGGTTTTCGTCCCTCTTTTTCCAGTTGTTTGAACAATATCAGCGGCCGCTCGTCCAGACCCAGACACCGTTCCTGATCCCCGTATACGATATATAGTGCGTACTGCCGCCAGTCCGCATTGATGTTGTATTTCTTCAGCGCAGCGGGAAGGACTTTGTAGCATGGATCATCCATGGAGACACGAAATGATTTGAAAATCTCGACACTTGGTGCACCTCCAGACTCGCCTCCCCGACTCGATTCTGTCCGGGAAGCGGAGTTCGGAGGATCTAGTCGCGATGACTGCGAACTCGAGGTTGGATTTGACCGGTCTTGGCGGGTTGATGTGTCCTCGGAGTGATCGCGGTTGTACGCGCGCGACGAGAGGGTCTGTGGGAAGTGGCCCGGGGACGTGGGAGACGGTAAGTTGCCATTCTTCGGTGAAGATCCACCATTGGCAGTCAGGTGGGAGGAAGCAGCTGATGAAGGATCAAGGTTCGAGTCGTACACCTTTCCTTCATGGATGGCTGGCGGGATGTGTGTAGGAGAATGATTCTTGGGTGTCGAGCCCCCACTGAAGAGTTTCTTCGAGAATGTGCGCGATAGACTGGAGCCGGACTTCTCTGGCTTCTCTGGTTTCTCTGGCTTCTCGTGTTGGTTCGAAGGCGATATGACAGGCTGATTTTCATGGTTATGGAATTCAGAACCGGGTTGGTATGGGAGCGGTTGCGATCGGTCTTTGGCCATCTTAAACACAGGAAGAAGCTCCTCCCGCAGTCGACGATAATCCTCCGTAAGCCTCCGCAGCTCGGCCTCAGCAGCAACGATCCGTTCATCTCTTATTCTTATTGATTGTATGATGCGGGCGATGTCCTCCTGAGTGGCAGTCTCGTTCAAGCTTTGGTCCGCCGCTACAATAACATCCGATCAGTAATTCCCCGACACCACTGAACAGGAAAGGCGATACGCACATAGAGGGATATAGTGATCTGGGTCCAGCGGGACATCTTGCTTGATTTTCGTCTCGTATACGCTCTTCAGTATTGTCAGTCGATGCCCGACACTGGTGATACCCATCTCTTTCAACTCTTCATGCTTCAAAGCGACAAGAGCTTCGCCGACAATTTCGTTTTCTGCAGCCGCGAAAACCAGCAGTCAGACAGGAAAGCACCTTCTGTCTCAAGTGTTCTCGACCACTCACCTAGAAACGTCTCACAGTATTGAGAGAGGCCCAGGCTAGCAATAAAGTCTGCACACTCTTCCGCTGTCCATTCTGTGATGATAGTCGTGGGAGCGCGGCGATCCTCCCCGGAATTACCGTATTTTGTCGGAGTGTCTTCTGCCGAAGGAGGTTCCGAATCGCTATGGGAGGTCTCTGAATCGGTGGGGAGATGAGGGGAGGGCACGACACTGCGCTCATACTCATCGTCTGCGTCCGAATCTGCGTGGTAGGCCATTTTGAATAGTAGGTCGAGAAGCTTTCACTGATGCCCGCGCTGTTGAGGCAAAGAGCTTGTGTAGATGTAACTGTCGGAGCCCCGCAAAATCCCAAGAGATGTCCTCTGCAAGGGGACAGAAGAAGGACGTGTGACCGAGACGCCGACAAAAAGCAGCAAGGCAAGTCAGACTATTTTAGTCAGACTAAAGTCAGACAAAGGTTTGCAGCCACCGTCGGTCAGGAACAGCAGGGCGGGCGGACAACAAATCGCCTAGACAGGACTCAACATGGACCGGTGCGGTAGACGCCCAAGGGAGCTGGGGACGTCGAAACAAGGGCTGGGTGCCAGGGACCAATTTTAAGGTTTGCCGAACGAGATCATAGACGTGCGAAGACAAGGGCGTTGGCGTCGCAGCGAGGAGGCAGAGCGGAGGAAAGGTGGGCAGCGTGCCTATGCTGGACGAGTGAGGGGGAGGCCGGGGCGGATGTGTTCCAACGGCATGGACGTCGGGAGCAGAAGCACGGGGATGAGGGCGAAGAGAAGAGGGACAGAGGAGGAGGATATAGATATGGGGATCCAGGAGACACCGAGGAGAAGGAGAAGACGGCGGGGAGTTCGAACGGGGTCGAGAGTCGGCGCTGTCTCGATGTCTCGTCTGGCTCGCATCGCCTGTCGCACGCCCGGAGGCTGGAGCGGGCGCTGCACGTGACCCCACGTTTAACTCGGCGCTAGGCTGCTTGCGGACCGCCGCCCGCCTTTCCGTTCCGGGCATAGCGCGCGCCGCCGCGGTCTGGACTCGGGCGTGGACAACGGGCACAACGTCGACAGCTCGACCTCTCGTATCCTCATCCATCTTGTCCCTCTTCTCAGCTTCGATGGGACGGGCAATTCTGGGCAGCCTGACCACCAGATCCCGGTGTTGCCACTTCATCACCGGAGAACATGCACGAAAAAATTTGCTGCGCCGCTGACGACCAAGACATTGTCGACCTATTGATCCTGGATCCACCCCATAGTCGCGAACCCCTTATCGTCATCATCGGCTCACAACGCTCCTTCTTCCCATCCGAGTTAAGCGATTTCTCCCTTCCCCGCGTTTGCAGCGTCGAGTGACCCTTTTCCTCTTATGGGATTTATCAGCTTGGCTTTGCTGGTAGACACTTGATCGATCGTCTGTTTCGCTATCACGCCTTGGACAACTACACGTTACAGCATACAGTACATACCGATCAGGATGCTGCCGGACGTGGTCACATCTCTGTGGCTATCGCGAGAAAGGGATCTCGGGAGCACAACTTCCAAGACCCCTGACTGAAGACTCTCGCATAATGAGCATTTTTACCTACGGAGATCGACTCAGGTTTCCCTTTCGAGAGTGTCAAGCCCGGGACTTAGTAGAATGGGGAACCCTTATCCAGTCCTTCGGCATGTTCCGACTCCGAGCCGGGGACACCGAGCCAACGGCATCGGTTACAGTTTATAATCGTAAAGTATGGGCAAATGATATAAAAAGAAATCTTCAATAACACATGATATTATCATTGTGTGCATCAGCCAGGGAAAAAAAGCTTCAATGAAGTGCCAGGGTCCAGGAGAACTACCACAGTACTAAATCGGAGCCCTAAAGCACCGCCACGCCGACCCGTTAGTAGCGATTGGCGGCGCGCCTGTCATGTTCCAATAGTGCCGGAGATGCTTTACCCACAGGGCCACAGACATGTCTATCTAATTCTATCTTAGGCTATCTTGGCCGAGCAGGCTTGAACTAATTATAAACACTACGGAGTTAACTACTGCTGAAAAAAGCGCGGCATGATCGGAGGTGATCCTACAACTACGGAGAATGGGGTATGCGATGATCCGGGATCGATCCCTGCCGACGCGCTGACCTGCTTGCGGAGCCTATCGACATGCAATTATTGATTGATCGCTTGGCATTTTATGTAGTGTGCCTGGTCCGTACAGAATATCCTTATTTGTTTTCCCCCCTCCCCGAGACTTGATCTTAATAATCAATGCCATGGCAGACCACTGCGTACGTACTTAGTACCCTAGTCTCTACCCCTGCAGGAGCTATCATGGTCAGTGGAGAGAGCGTCGTCATCCTTAAAGCTAGCACGGAGTCACCACGCGATGAAAGAATGACCAGATGTCGCCAGGTTCCGCGTACCTAGGCAAGTAGATAACTGCAGGAGCAAGAAGATCGGTGATGTCTCTGATGGGATGACATGGTCTTGAATAGGTAGGTCACACAGCTCTGTGTCAATCTCAGACATCTGTTTTGTTTTGCGAAACTCCTCAACCTCAGAACTGTGTGTCAGATCTGCTGTTTCAGCGAGACAGTATGTACATGCATGCCTACTAGATACCTAACCTTAGTAAACTACAAAGTACCTCAGTTATCTAGGTCCTATCATATGCAACTATCCCATTTCCTTCCCAGATGAAGATAAGACCCCGCGCTGGACCCTGTCCAGGATGGCTTGGCTGCCGACAGGGATGACATCGTGCCAGGGGCACAGACCCTTGGACGCGTAGCCAGTATCAGTAGGCGCTCTTAGCAACTACTGCAGGAGATGATCAAGACAGAAAGCTCAAGATACGTAACCCTGCATCCAGAAAAATCGTACAGAGTACTACCACGTCGCATTTTCTTAACCCCCATGCAGTTTCGAGACTCCCTGATCTAGTTTGAATTTGATACCATGAGTCTTCGGACATGGTCCGTTTCAGTCGCACGCCTTTCGTTTGTTTGGACCTTTTCGGATTCGGATCACTCGCCTGTTTCAGATGAATCCGGTTCCGGCTGGCTGACGGATGGCTGACAAAGCCCATGTAAGGAATCGGACAAGGGCATGGCTGAAAAAGGCTTCTATCAATGCTTATTTTTATGCTTGAAGATACTCGATCTGCGGAGGTCATGTTCTCTGCGTCTGATTTGCTATAAATATCTTTCTATGATCCGAATTCGTTATGGTCAGTCCCGGTGTACTGCATGAATACATCAATCACCAGAAATAATTTCAGCGACAACTCTCACGGGATGGAGCACATGAAAAGAACCTGAAAATGCATATCAACAGCAAATAACAAAAATAAGAACCTCCGCCATATATCTACCTAACAGGACGGACCAAATACCGCCAGCCATTCCTCCACTGGATCTCCAAACAGCTGCAGGGCCAGCTAACAGCACCACCATCACTCGAGATGAATGCATCGCCCTTCTCAAGTTTCTGGCCGCTTTGGCAGATCTCCGGCAGCTCGTGGGCTGCTCCGATGGCCTCTCTTTGGCACTCATAACTCCCAGGAAGATTGTTGGGCAAAAAGGCAACGTTACGCAGTTGCTTCGCAAGTTTTTGACTGTATATACTCCAACACAGATGCCTCTTTAGACACTATCAATGAAACTCGGGCGTGAACCCGGGAGAAACAGTAAGCTGTGTATGTCGCTCGCGCGACGGATCGATATGCGACATGGTGAAAGAAAGGGATTCCGATTCCGGCCCATAGGCTGAGAGGGACGCGGCAGTCATTCGAAAGATTCGAGATTAGTCTGTTATTGGACCTACAGGATACGCATATTGAGTGGTTGAGATATCAATCGGCGCCTCTGGGTATTTTTGCCAATTTTGTGCAACGGCTGCAATGGCAGTGATATCGCTTGTACTGTACATACATACAGTACCACTTCTGCCAATTTTGTTCAGGAAACATCTATGGAGGCTACAAATCAAAGCTTTTAGTCGTATTACTAGACCAAGAACAAGGAGATACGAGGCAGGACTACTCAACAATGAATTATCGCTGTATCAGTTACGCACATCACCACCAATTATTAACTGGTTTTAGCATTATTCCATAGCTGATGATGATTGAAAGTACTAACTTTTGAACTCTTCGTGGTTCAGGGATCATACATGTTGGAAGATAATGAGTCTATTTGTCAACCAAAATACCGCTCTACTAGAACAGGGGGACAAGGCCGCTGATTGCAGCGAGAACTGGTATTTTTGGCGTTCGACACTATTGCATTGAAAGAATGGACTTTGAAAGCTGGGTTTCTCAAGCACTATGTTGCGGAGACTTCTAGGTAAAGACGAGTATTGTGTGGCGCATCAACTCACCAGCTCTTGGGAATCGGGTGTCCCGATGGAATCAATGATGAGGCGAGCTGGCGAAACTGCCTACATCCTCGAGAGGTTTCATGGCCGATGCGTCACCAAAGCCAGAATCAAATCATTTTCCCAACTGCTGGATATATATGACCGGTTGTCGAGGCAGTTGTCCGGCTATATGGCAAGGAAGCCGTACAGCTTCTTGACTTTCGGGACGTTACTATCGGGCAAGCGTCGGATTCTCAGCGAAAACGCGGCGGTCGAGATGCTGTTGGTCTTTAATGTTGTCCAGAAAGCTCAGAGTTCAATCACCGCGGTGTTCTCATTTTACTCGTGCCCCAATAAAGACATACTACGGCCATGACCCTCAACGCGTCTGGTCATCTTGAGGATACTCTTGGGGAGCCGTCTCATGATATCTGCCATCGCATGTGGAGCATCAGGAATGTTTCCTTGACCTGGAGTTGGAACGATTCTATAACGCCGTCAGTGATTTGGGATTTGGATTGTCGGCTCTGCTTCCATTTGCCTGTCAACATGCATAGAGTGCCTGTGTATCAATACTTCCAGTTGCATCGCTCTGATGCCACCAGGGTCCAAATTCCTGTTTTATTCATCTGTAGAGCCCGGCAAAGCTACTTATCTTTCCGCAGACGTGGAGGTACACTCAGAGGATGGGCGTTTCACCGCCCTTCAACTGCAAAGTCTCCATGCAACGCCTTTAATTTCGACTACAGCCAGTAACGACGTGAATATGTTCTCTGAAATCATCTGGGGAACAGAGGAACCCACTGGAAAGACTGTGACCTGGGACAGAGAGGAGTATTCCAATGACTATAACCTGTCACTCATGATGGAGCGTGTCGCGTACTTTTATCTCAGACAGGTCGACGCCGCTATATTCCTCAAGCAGATCGTGAGAGTTTAGAATGGCACCACAAAGGTCTCTTTGCATACATTGATCATTGACTGTCCTGGGTTGCAAAGGGCACTCATCCGTATTCGCAGAAGGAGTGGATTAATAACACTCACGATCAGATACTCAGCATAAGTCTCTCATCACCTTTGACGGCGAGACGGAGACTGTACAGTTGATTGGAGACATCATCCACACTGTTGGTTGTCATTATAACAAGGTCAACCATGTAAAGTCTCCAGGCAAATCTCGTTGTGGAAGACCTGCCCGTCTAGCGTCGTCAGTCTTGTGGATCTCGATGAGCCGACTTTCAAGTCAATGATATCTAAAAAGCTGAGAGCGCTCCAGGAATTTTTCAAGAAAAGCAAGAATATAGTCTTAGTCGGACACGGTGCGAGCTTGGAGAATCCATATATTTACATGTTCGTGTGTATTCAGCGAAGTCTTGTCCTTGAAATGACTCATCTATGACTCCAGTTCCTGACTTTGCTTGATTGAGTGAAGTAAATGGACGTTTAGTGTCCAAGAGACTATTTCAGCTGGAGGCTACTAGCATATGGGAGCAAGGAAGTCAACTCAGTGATATTCTGTGGTACACTTAGCTGGAAATATCGCAGCGGGATGGAAAGGCGCTCATTCCTCGTATGATTTCTAGCCCGCGCAGAAACTTCCAATATAACTAACTCCTTGAAAGACGCCCATGCCATATCCTAAGCCACATTAACCAACTCTCGTATTCCATTTGATGTTATACTCACGGAGTTGAATGTGCCACGATCGTCATCGTATAGCCCTCTTTTCCAGGCTTTCTTGAACTACCGCCAAAACATCTGTGAAGTGCGCGCATTCTGTGGCTGTGAGTCAAAGGGTGAGCTGCTGGGTGCAGGCCAGACCTCCTATGATCTGAGCTTGGACACTGTTGATGATGTGGCGAAAATCTGGTCATGTTGGCTGTTCAGAAGAATGTGTATAGTGTGGACGCCGCCGAGATACTGATGAGATACTGATGAACAGCTGCTGCAATCTTCTCCGCAGCTTTTCTCAGAACCCTGCAACACATGTTGCTTGGCCTGTGCTGCATCTGAAGGATGATGTCGAAAAGGCTGTTGAGGCTGGTCGTGGTAGGTCTCATTATCCATTATCCTTTCCAGTCAGTTATTCACCGTGATTGGATTAGAACCTGAGCATCAGGATGACTGGCCTGAGACTATTGCACACCGCATTGATGAGGTGACCGACTGGCGCTCAAGGATGGCGATGGACGAGAACTCACATACGCGCAGATGAGGCAGTGCATCAATGCTATTGCGAGTGAGTTGCGCAACAATGGCATTCGCGCAGGTGCAAGAGTTTGGTTTTCCTGACCCCAGGCGTGGACTGGATTACTTCCCTGTTGGCTTTGCTGCGTATCGGAGCAGCATATATCCCCCTTGACCTGCAAGTAGGGGTGGCTCATCTGTCGCTAGTTCTCGCAGACTGCCAGCCTTCTCCTATCTTGATTTAGTCTGCTACGGAGGCTGAACTTTCACTTTTTGCAGTCGGACGCGGTGACAATCAATGTTAGCAATATTCCAAAATCTACGCAGGCCGACGTCCCAAACCTCTCTGAGCCATTCACCAACACAGTCATTATGTACACCAGCAGCACGGCTGGAGTTCCAAAAGGCATTGTAGTCAACCATTAGTCGCACCGAAACAATCTTGAGGTGTCTACAAACAACTGGAGCTTTAGAGATGTCGTAGAAGTAGTACTCCAGCAGTCCTTATTCGCCTTCGACATGTCTCTGGGCCAAACATTTACGACCTTGAGCACTCTGTTCGTGGCATCCAAGGCTCAGAGAGGCGATCCCCAAGCACTGACTGCCATTCTGGTCTCTAAGGGCATTAGATTCACCTTTGAACCTTTGTCCATTGCTCTGCAGTACTTGAAACATGGCCAGCCAATTTGCGATGCGCAATCCCGTGGACCAAACACGGCCGCATGTCATCTTGCCGATGAAATATCTGGATGAAGTCAAGAACACACCCCAGAGAGCAAGCTGAGCTTTCCCCTCTTCTCTGAAAAGGTTATATCGGTTATTCCATACTACAGAAGACGCGTTGAAACAAAAAAATGAAGCTCATCATCCCATCCAGTCTAACAGGCGTTGTTACAGGCCTTTTTTTGCTATACCACATAGGCGGCCCGCCACCGACAGATCAAACATCACATATTGTGCGAGTAGACTTGAATCGAGCCTTTGGTTAGCGCTCAACTCACGAGAACTGCCTATGATGCTAAACTAATTCTTCCCCTCCCCCCAACAGACAGATTGGTCCCTTCAATGGAGCAAGAATACCTGAAAGCATACGAAAAGGTGATGCCACCATGCGAGGGTACGTTTTGCTCCATCTATCGGGCGAAAAAGGCCAGGATGTGCCTCTCTTTTTGCTAACCATGGCCGATGGCAGCTGGACGTCAATTAAACCGTAGCTGTTTAAAGCGAGGAAGCCGAAGGACGTGTAAACCCAGCTATTTAACGATAGATGAGGGCAGAATTCCCACAAGAGCTACGCGAGCTGACGCAACATTAAGAAATAAACGTCTCTCTTTTTACATCACTTTACTGCTCATAATCATCATCGTAATATTGTTTATTGATAGTAGAGCTATTAGACTCCAATGCAGGCAAAGAAAGCCATACGAAGTGTACCTCCTCCATCGGTTTCCCGCTTACTCGTACAGAAGGCAATTCAACTCCAGAATCATACTAACTATCACTGCATGATTTCATACGTACATACGTATAATGCGAATCTGTGCAAAAATTTAGCTAGTATCGCTATGTCAAGCCCATTGAAGCAGGGCATGTATGCATTGCGCTCAGCAAAAGAACAAAACCCCAATTGAATTTTGCCGTCGTTCTATTACTACTACTCTGATGCGAGATCGTATCACGCACCATCTCTCGCGGTACCTCCGTTCATAATTGTTTCCACCTGCGGCGCATGCTGTTTGAGTATGGAGACGATCTCGCCCCAAGTCTGCCGGCGCAGTCTTTGGCCCTTCTCGCTCAAGACGAGCTCGCTAATCCTGGGCGTTCAGTTAGCTAGCGATACAGTCGTCTGTGAGTGGTATATATGGTCCAGGTCCACTGTACTCACGGCGCATGGGTATCATTGGTCCACAACTTGCCATTGCTTTCAGCGCCCAAGGCGGTCGCGCTGACCAAGGTCCGACTGCCCTGCTCCGCGGTGCGCGCGAAGATGGCCTGGAAGAGCACGACGGGCAACCTGCTGTACCAGGGCCAGTCGCGACCCAGGTCCGTCCTGCAGAGACCGGGACAGGCGGCGTTGATGATGATCACGTCCTTGGGGCGCAAGGTCTCCAGCAGACCCAGCATCACGTAGGAGGAGGCCAGTTTGACCAGGGCGTACTGTCTGCGGTCGTCGAAGGCGGTCGGGTCGTTGATCTGCTGGATGAGGCTCTTGTCGGCGTGCAGCCAGTCGGGCGTCACCTCCTGGTGGGCGACGCTGTTGACAAAGCTGAGGTGGGGGGTGGTCTTGGTCCTGCTGGCCGTGTCGTGCAGCTTGGGCAGGAGGAGGATAGCGAAGAGAGCCGTGGAGAGAACGTTAACCTGCGACGCGATCTCCCAGCCCCCGGGGCCCGCGGAGTAGGCGGGCGTGGCCAGCCCGGTGTTGAGCAACGCGACGTCCAGGCGCTCGAGAGCGTTCAGCTGCTCGACAAAGGCTGTACGGAGGCAAAGGTGCTCAGATCGGCCTGTAGGACCGTAATTTTCTCCGCGCGACAGCCGGTCCTGCGCACGATTTCCTTCTTCGCAGCCTCGCCCTTGTGGATGGATCGCACCCCCAGAATGAGCCTAGATGCCCCCAGTGCAGCGTATTTGAAAGCAGCCTGGAATCCCAGACCGGTATTGGCACCTGTCACCAGCACGGTCTTACCATTGAATGAGACGGTTGGATCGATAGGAGGGTTTCTGACGGCCCAGTAAAGCTTCCCCAAGACGCCTGCGTTGGAGGGAGAGCCTGGGGGATGGTCGTCCGCAGAGGGCTTGGAGGTCATTGTCTGGACGAGGGAGGGCGAAGCAGGTCAGTATGGTCGGTCGCTGAGACGATACATTTCTCTCATATGAAAGGGGGCTGAGGACAGAAAGGAGGAAATGTAAAGGAGAGGAGATGGCAGTGCGAGGCGTTGGACGTAGACGCCTGCACTTCACAGGGATCAATCAATTCCTGCGGACAAAAAGGACGAAAAAAGAGGACGAAAAGCACCTTTTGGCCACACCAAGCTGCCATGATCGCTAACTGCAGTCAGAACTCCATTTTTTCTAGCCGGCAAACCAGTTCCCTTTTTGTTTGATGTCTGACCACGATTACAGAATAATACGTTGTTCCTTTCATTATTATTTTCCATCATGTTGCCGACTACTAGTGTAGTGAAGTTGCTGACTTCTATTTGTCCTCCACCACTTTGTCTCTCCATCCTCACTCACTGTAGTTTTGAGAGATACCACTGTAATTTTCCTATTTCTCATCCCCTCACTACACTACTTTGCCAAAAATGTTCGTTTCACCTATATCCCTATTCCAAGCCACCTACCACGCCGCTGTCTGGGCTGACTTCGTCTCTTACCCATCACAATGTCTGATTACCTTTCGGTGGCTCCAAAATCACGTGGATATAAAATAGCAATCTACCAAGCCTCTAGGCAGGGCTTGCATGTGTATCGAAAGCTTTCGCACCTATAGGTCTAAAGTATACATTTGAATGCGACTAGCCCGCTTGGGCAGATGTTTATTTTTCAGGTCGTCCGGGAGGAACCCCGGGTATTTCGGTCCACGTGGTTGATGCCGGTAACCACTCCGATTTGCGGATGCAGCACGCCCAGTCCGATCCCGAAGCCAAGAACTCGGACTCGGACTCGGATCGGTCCCCGCCCGTGCCCTCTTTGGACTCCGCTTGGCCATGACCAGCTCAGTCTCTGACCCTCTGGGGTACGTCTGTACGGAGTGTGAAGTAAGTGGACCGTGTCTGCGAACACGAAGCTCTGTCCAGTTGCTTGTTGCTGTGGTCAATTTTTGATCAGTTCACCTACCTAGGTAGGTAAGTATATATATAAAATGACAATTGTTCAATCGATCTTCCTTCTCGCAGAGTGTCTGATGAGAATGCTTGTTGGCACATCGTCCTAAGAAAAAGCCTAATAATAGATAAATAAATAGCAAAAAAACCAAACAAATAAATAAGAACCGTTTTCATGTGTAGTTCTCCGATGAGCCGGTTCACGCCACGATCAACATTCGCCGAAGGAGTCTAAATTCGCATACTGTAGCGGTTCCTCAGCACATGTGCCGTATACATACTAAGTCCTCTGCCCAGTCTCAGAATCAATTGTCCCCGCCACCATCACTCTGCATTGGAATCACAAAATCCATCCAATCCTCTCGCGATCATGCCCAATCTGGCTCTCCTCCAAGAGCTCCCGCCCACCCAATCTGCCCTCGTCGGCTCGGCCACGGGGATACACCAATAATGGACAGATCCCGAACTCAACATTACTCCGGCATGACCAGTGACTACATGTCAGGGAGCTTTAATATGTCAATCCAATATGATACTAGTGATGATGATGTCGGAGGTAGTTGACTGACGCATAGGGCCGTAGGGTGGTTAGGGAAGGCAAGGCCAGATCCCAGCCCTAACCCTAAGCCCTAGACTAGGTGGCCAGGCAGACCTACTCCTCCAACACTACGTTGGATTACTGCGAACCTGGTATCCGTCTCGTATGGAAGGCGAAGCTTGATTCTCAATGTATCTCTCTCGTAGGCCATTTTATATACACTCTGTGGGACAAGGGACTGACTAACTGGGCAATTTGAGGCAAACAGGGCAATCTTGACATGTGTACCACTTTATTATTGGAGAATATATCTTCATTGAGTGCCATAATCCTGCTGATATGGTCATGATCTCCGGGTATATGGCGGGGTGGTATGATTTACCAGTCTAATGTTGTTTAACGGTCCAGATTCGGTCCTTGACAGTGGTAACATATGGCTGACACTATATGATTATGCAATGCAATCTCACATTGTCCTGATGATCATTACGACTGCAAGGGATCTGAAAAGTTGCATGAACTAAGCGTCCAATCCGGCTCACTTAATTCGCAGAGTTCTTGAGCAAAAAAAAAAAGACTTCTGCGAGAATGCCGGCCCCGTCCACTCCATCAATTTGATGGGACCTCTTTTAGCAATGCCCGAGTATCCTGTGCCGCCGACTCCCTCATCCAGGAAGAACTCAAACCCTACATTCTTGTGTGTGACGAAGAAGTTGTACTGCTGCTGCGTGCCGGGGGAGATCAGATCAATCTCCCAGCCCATCACTTTGTCCCGCAAGGTGCCTGTGACGCCGTCGCCGCCGTAGGTTTTTCTGACCACGAAGTAATCTTCCGTATCGGACTCCCTCCGTGCGACGGGTGGCAAAGATCTTCTGGCCGTCCTTGGCTAGAATGATCGACGGCACTTTCAGTCCCTTTTTCGATCGGACCCAAACTCGTTGTAGGACAACGCGTATGGTCCCGCCTGCAGTCGGACGGCCGCCAGGCTGTCCAGGTAGGTAAACCAGTTGAAGGCACCCCAGAGTCGCTCGTGGCCGCCCATGCCAGTGAAGGTGTACAGCTTGCCCTCGATCACGCGTCGATGGTCAGGGCAGCCACCGAGATGGACTCAACACAGTAGGAGTGCGGCACCGTCAATGTGGACGCGTTATTGGAGGGCCAGAGCTTCGAGTCCGCGCAGCCAGGCTATGCGATTGGGTTCATGACGACCGTCTCCTTGGCGTTGGGAGTGTCTATTGGATCCTTACGAGACACCCAGCGACCAGAGTGCAAAGGGAATGGGAATAATATCAGCGCATCTATCTCGAGGGACTCGGACTTCCGATCCGGACGCACATCACGGTCGCTGCAAGATGAAATGCTTATTGCCACCATAACCGGGCAGTTTTCCGTATATCGAATATCGCGATGGCAGATAGCATGATGCACGAGGATCTGAAAACGAAGATTGCAGCAGAGCTAACACTATATGGCAGACGTACCTGATCTCCCGACTTCCCAGACAACCATCCGCCAGCATGAAGGCGGCGAGCTCAAGATCACCCACAGAGTCAACCTCTTCCCCGTATCGAGGCCCACCACATACTGGTGAAGACGGCCGCGGTGACCCTGAATCCCTACGACTTCAAGATGGCCGCTCGATTCCCGACGCCAGAGCTCTGGGACGGCTGCGAGCAACTTTTTCCGGGACGGTAGTGGCCCTGGTAGAGTATGAGAGCCACAAAGAAGCCCTTTGCGATCAGTGAGGCAGTCTTTTGTGCGGTACACGGCGCCAATCAATCCGATCCCGTCGAGAGTCCGGCGAGCGAGTATCACAAAAGGGAGGCTGCGTAACACCTTTCTTCAAGATCCCAGAGGGGGGGATGTCGTTCAAAGACCGCCGCCCGTGGCCCTGTGCGGAACCAGCATCGCAACCATCGGATCGTCAATCTTTTTGGTCTCTCAAGATCCCGGGGACTGACGCTGGATTGAACCGGCGAGGACGCCGCAGGCTGTCCTCATGTATACGGCGGCCACTAGTACCACAATTGGGCTCATGGCCATATCTGGATGCTGAAAGATGTAGTAGGTAGTACCCCGGACCTCCTCCTGCTCCTCCTCAGCAGACAGACACCGTTGCTTGAGCCGATGAATTTAACAATCTTTCACTGACGGTGAAATCACATACAGCTGTGGCCACCGGGGTGATCACGACCTGCTCCCAGCACAACCTTGACCTGGTCAGATCGTGCGGGGGCGGACCGCCGTCATCGACTACAACTCGCCAACATGCTCTGAGGACATTTACTGAGCACTCATTTAATATTAAAGCAGCCGCATCTTGATGAATTGAAAAGGAAAGGAAAAACCCAGTGCTTATGTTGCAGACAATTAAAAAAATACTATGAATAATTGGCATATCTACACCTTCATTAAGTACATACATTCATCTGTGGCCACATCATGTAGACATAGACAAAAAATATTAATCTTCACACCAAGTTGTCCAATTGATCGACACACCTGGCCAACACAACAACATGTGCCAGAAGAAGGAGGTATCTCATCTAAAACGTACAATTACAAAAGCGGTATGATCAATCGATTCATCAAGCATGGGGTTGCTTTGTAGTCGTCGGCACATCCCTCGTCTCAGATACAGGAGAAGAAATTAAGACATCTATCTCGTAGGGCGAAGATTTCAGGTGAGAGAGCTAAGGATTGAAAGCATCCTCCCCCTCTCTCCTCTCTCCTCCCCAGGAGACTCGTGGACGGTGTGTACGGAAGGATGAGCTCGAGGTGCCATTTCCGTTGTTGTCATCGCTGATGGCCCCAGACGCGGTGGGCTCCAGGCTTACGGTGCCCGCTCCTGACTTGCGTCTCGCGGGATGCGTACCGTCTGCAAACTGGACCTTGCCTCGGACAACACGCGGCTGACCGTCATCTTCGCTGTCGGCAGCTGCTTCCTCGTCACTCTCGTCATCATCAGGGAGCTCGCCCAGCGCAGCCAGACGTCGCCTGCGTTCAGCGGGTGTCTCCCCTTCATCTAGGTCCGAAGACCTAGATACAGAGGCGGGAGGAAGACCGGCCGCCCGTCGTCGCTCGGCCGGCGGAATACGTTCGGTCCCGTCGTCATCGGAATCTCGTCGCCGGCGAGAAGAGGAGGAAGGAGATGGGGAATCGGTAGCGCTGAAACGACGACGTCGTGCCTGCGCTGCCGAGTCTCCGCCATACTTGGCCAAGGAGGCAGCGATGTCGGGTGTCGGGATCTCGCGATCATCCGACTCGGTGCTCTCCGTGGGAGATTCAACAGTGATCTCGAGGTCTGCCGCGCCCGCTGGCGAGCCGCGCCTTTCTTGGGATCTGGCATGTCTGCGGGCAGCCTGCTTGACCCGCTCGGGAGCATCGGTCTCTTCGATCATCTCGCGACGGGCCTTGGGATCCAGTTTCTGGAACTGCCTGATGAATTCTTGCTTGCTCATCCGGCGGCCACGATGGCCGATACCTCCCTCACCGACATCTTGGGCGAGAGTGAAACGGAGTCCATCATCAGATTCATCGTCCGAATCCTTCGATCTCTTCTTGCCAGCTTTCGACGACTCGCCCGCTTTCTCCCCCATGCCAACCCACGTCCCCATCCGCGACAGGCCTCGTCGAACAATGCCTTCTGCACCACCTTGTGGAGCCGCCTCGGAGCCCGTTCGAGCTCTTTCGGGAGACGGGATGGTGTACTTCTTGACAACCTCACCGTCCTCGTCTTCGACGATAATCGTGTTGCCAAATTGGTAGGCGTGCGCGGAGCGACGAGTACGGCGGTCCTTCGGTTTCTTCTCAGACGGTTCGGCCTTGGGCGCCTCTTCCTTCTTCTCCTTCCTCGCGGTGGCCCATTCTTCCAAACGCTGCCGGAGCTTCTCGTACGGATGGCCCGTCTTCTCACCCACAGCCTCCTGGATCTCTTCGCCCTCCGTTTTCCCGTGCTGTCGGCTCTTTGATTTCGCAAACTGGCCAGACTTGTCCCTCTGGAGCCTCTCGTGCTGCTCCATGACAAGGGCCCGTTGTTGCTCGGTAGATTTGTCACGGACATCCTCCGTCTTCAAAACGTTCCCTTCCTCGTCCTCTATAACGAGATTGTCGCCTTCCCGGTAAACCTCGATCTCGGGCTCCCTTCCAAACTTCTCTCGTTCCTTCCTCGGCGGAGACCCCGCCCTTTCAATCTTATTCTCCTCCTCGTTCTCTTCCTGCGCCTCCTGGTCCCTCACTTCCCTGTCTTCCTCTGTCATCTTTTCCTCCTCGTCTGCTTCCGCCCGCCTCACAGGCGCAATCGCGGACTGACTGATAGGACCCCCGACGCCTGGGGCGCTTTCCCGCCTCCGCCGTCTCAAAGGCCGCAGGCTAGAGACCCTGCTTGCCGCGTCGCTGTCTTCTTCTCTAACACGGCGAAGGAAGTTGCGAGGCAAGCCAATGGGGGGCAAGGTGCCGGGGGGGAATTCCGGCATCTTTTCGGTCGAAACCTCGGAATCGGCCCGGCGCAGAGACATGGAGCTCTTGGACAGGGAAGAGACGCGAGGCAGACGGTTCATCCACGAGGGACCATCCTCGGTCGTGTACGACAAGGTGAGCGTCAAGGTGTTGATGCGCTTTCCGAGTGTGAAGACCGCCACCGAGGAGCCATGGACCACGATAGACGAGATCACCAGGAAAGTCGTGATGGGCCATATGAGCCGCACCACGTAGAAATTCTCCTGGCCGGGACGAGGAAGATCCTGAGCCGGCAGGGGCTGAGTGGATTCGTGCTCCAACTCGGCTCTTGCCAGAATCGCCGCGAAAATCGCGCCGACACCGATGGGACCGAAGTGACCGGCGAAAAGCGCCTCTCTCCATGTTTTCACGTCCGGGATAATGGGCTTTAGGATCAGCATGATGGGTATGCGACGAAAGAGGATGACGAAGATCGCGATGATCACGAGCCTCCACGGGATAAGGCCTAATTCCGGGACGTTGTACTGGCCCCACGGGATGATCGAACCGAAATAGACGAAGTAAGCCAGGTTGAGCAGGAGATCGATGACGTTGGAGACGTGCGACTCCTCCGTCTTCTCCGTGAACCAGCCGTCATTGCTGAAGCCGACGCCGGCCGAGAACCCGATCAGCAGGTCGTCCATGCCCAGCAGGCTTCCCGAACCGGCGCAGAAGAGGGCCAAGACGAAGTAGAAGACCAGGAAACTCTCCCGGTCGATCAAGCTCTTCCGCTCCGCGAATTTGATCGCGTGCCGGGCGGCGTAGCCGACCGTGAAGCCGTAGATGGCGCCGGCGATGCATTCGTAGAGGATGGTAACGCAGATCCAGTGGAGAGCCACCTGGTTGGGATTGTGACGGTATCGTATGATGTAGACGGCCAGGTAGATGAAAGGAAACGCCATGCCGTCGTTGCATCCCGACTCGGCGGAGAGGACATCTCGAAGGTGTTTCGGGACCCGCCTGGCGAACTTGCCCTTGCCGACCACCGACGAGGCCAGCACGGGATCCGTCGCCGTCACGCAGGCCGCACATGCCAGGCTCTCCAGCCAGCTGAGCGGGGGGACCATCCACCAGATGAAGAGGCTGGTGACCAGCCAGCCCCAGGTCATGACGGGCACGAGGAGCAGGAAAACGGACTTCCAGTGCCGCTCCATGTACGCCTTGGGCAGTTCCACCCCGACGGCGAAGCACTGGACGACCAGGACGATGCGCGAGCACTCGAGAGTGATCTTGTCGACATTGCCCCAGGTCTCCGGGTTGAAGAGGTTGGCGGCATGGGGGCCGAAGATGATGCCGCAGAGGGTTGCGACGGTGGCCTCACCGATGTAGAGCTTCTCCTTGACGAACAGCGAGCAGAGCATGAACAGCGCGGTGAAGCCACCCAGGATCATGTACGCCACATGGGGCTTATCGATATCGAGGTGTTCCCACGCCATGGCGGCGATAGGCTATGGGTATCTCCGCACGCAGAACGAGCGACCAGGTCTGTCTTTGTCTCTCTCCGCCACTTAGTATGCGTGAAACGATCGAGTGAGCGACCTCGAGGGCCGTTCCCAAGTCCTGTTCCTGCCTCTGCTTCGAAACGCACGGACGACTCTCTGCATACCTCTCTGTTGTTCCGATCTCAAAGAGGGAGGGGGAGCGGGCGTGGCGGTCCTTTCTCGTCGGGGAGGAGGGGCGGGTTGCGGGGACGAGAAGGAGAGGAAAGGGAGAGCGGAGAGAGGATCTGCCCCCGGGATCAAGAGACGATGAAAGGAGCCAGACCGTCTGGTCAGGGACCACGCCAGGCAGGCGGAGAGGACAGGGAAGAGGAAGAAGAGAGAGAGAGAAGAGGAGGAAGAGAAGAAGAACGGGTGGAAACGCGGCCGGCGGGGGCAGACGGACGGCCAGGCATGCGACCCGCCATGCAGGCCAAGAGCGCAGCGGACACGGCCACCGGGGAGAACCGGGGTTCCCTGATGCTTTCTCTCGCGCGCTGATCAGCTTCACTGCGCGAGCGGGCGGGTGTGGGGAGGGAAGTCGCAGGCCCGCGATGACGAACCGGGCCGGGAGCCTCGCGACCCGCCCAGTACAACCGCAGGCCAGACGACCCCAGGCGCGCTCTCACGGCAGCGTCAAGCCGGCACAGGGCCGGGCAGAGCGGACACAAGGCACAGATCACACAGCAGCAGCAGAACCGGTGCCGTCCTTCCGGCCTCTGGGGACGCTGGGAGTCAGCCGACTCCGGGCGGACCCCCGACAAGCAGGGCTCGGCAAGGCCTCCGGACGTCCCCAGCTCCGCCTGTGGCAAGGCTTAGCCTCAGCTAACCCGATAAACATGCATGATTATCGCCTATAAGCCAGCCCAAGGACGTCCTGCGTCATCCGTATCGAACGGCACGGCTCCGTCGTCGCTAGAGCCGGTCCTCCGCCGCGCCCACAGCTACAGATCGCCTGGCCGAACACCCGCGCATGCCAGACGAAGCCCTTATCCGGCATATCGCAGTGGATACCTCCCTCCAGACCGGCCCTCCTCCTCCGGACCCGGCTGACCGGGAGCCAACCAGCCAGCCAACCAGCGGCCGCGTAGGACGCTCGCCAACACCGCCCCCCGCACGGTCTTTCCGGTCGCGCTCGCGCGCGCTTTCGCTTCCTCTCCCCACTTGGGACCCTCGCCTCCGGTGACGGCGACGGCAACGGCGACGGCGACGCGGCGGCCGCCCTTCGCAGTTCGGGGCCTGGCCGTCCGTGGCCGCGCCGGTCCCGAAGGCCGGTTCCGCTCTCTCTCTCTCTCTCTCTCTCTCTCTCTTTTCTCTCTCTCTC
>Ga0207767_1000479_pt1 | contig 24084 bp, 18 predicted proteins | sample HigsolmetaGSP17D_FD_184845 | JGI IMG/M metagenome (GOLD analysis project Ga0207767, IMG submission 184845) | High solid enriched microbial communities from the Joint BioEnergy Institute, USA - SP1-7-D (SPAdes) | ecosystem: Engineered > Bioreactor > SSF (Solid state fermentation) > Aerobic >... | reverse complement strand
GGGGGGGGGGGGGGCATATATACATTTTCTTCCGCCCTAAACGTTGGATAGATAGATAGATTTTCGATATATGGAATAGAATAGAAAGTTTAGATCTACCATCTCACAATCAACGATTAAATCAACCGTTCATCGATCCATCCATGCCATTTAATATTATTCCTAACGTACAGTGGTCCATACATACGAACATACATACATACATTGACGCTGATACCGACCCACAACGCTCCCACCTCACATACAGTTCCTGCTGGAGAGGAAGAGAGAAAAAAAAAAGGAAAATGGAGATGCACAAAAAACCCGAGAAATAGTGCCCGAAGTACTCCGTACCTAAATAAACAGGATTCGTTTTTTCCCTTCTTCCTTTCCCAATACACAAAAATCCCGGTTGGTGTGCCGTGGCAATATTGCAAACAGACACAGACATATTTAAAAAAGTTGCCTATCGATCGATGGCTATCTTTTAATATGGTATATGGTATAATGGGATTGGTCGATTGATTGATTGGTTCCAGCCTTATGGAGGGTTTCCGGACGGAAAAAGAGGTTGGAAGGGACAACGCCGACAGCAAGGGGGTAGCGGAGGGGGATTAGAAATGGCGATCCTCCATGGACGCCTGGTCATCACCGCCGCGGCCGCTGGTTATGGATCGAGATCTTCGCTCGGGATTCAAGTTTTCCCCTCTTCTTCGATGTTGAGGTTGCGTTCCCAGAACGGCGTTTCGCCGACGTCCCAGAACAGGCGGTTGAGAGGCTGCAGACGGTGAACGTCGAGGTCCGGGTTCTGCTCCTTGAGCAACTGCCGGTACCGGTCCCAGAGGTAGTCGTCGTCCGTCTCGGGGGTCTCCTCTGCCTCTTTCTTGTCTGCTTCGATGGGCGCGCCGTCCTCGTAGGTTGTCGGCGGCCTGCGGATGGGGATGTTCTGGTGCGGTCGGATGTTCCTCTGGCCCCATTTGGTCTCACCCCAGAACCGGACGAGGCCGCCCCTGGTGTTGTAGGTGAAGGATCGCGGGAGGAAGTCTTGCCATTCCTCGATGACGCGCGGCAGCAGCACCCGCTCCCACCGGGGGTTGTCTCGGCCCGTCCAGCGGTGGTGGATCAGGAGCAGTTTCGCCATCTTCTCGATGATCAGGGTCTGCTGGGCGGTCGCCAGCCGGAGCACGTCGTAGCTGTTGATTGCTTCCATGAATCCCCTGGACCGCAGCAAGGAGACGTCCGGCACGGGAAGCTGTCCCTGTCCTCCCTCGAAGGCGGGCGAAGAAAACGGCCGGCCCAGATATTCCTCCACGACCAGCCGCGCCGCCTTCCGTTTCTGTCTCGTCTCCTTCAGCATCTCGTACCCTGCGCGCATGTGGGATTGGAATTCGTTCAGCCGGCACCGGTCCCAGGCAGTCTTCGCGAGCTTGTGGCGTATCTCGATCGTCGGGCGTACGTTGTGCGGAGCAGATGTCATCGTTTTATACAATCTTGTCAGCATATCCCACGGGATCTTCCCCTTTGCATTCCGCGCTGCATCTCGTCCGAACCTCCTCCGCGACAGCACAAATGCCCACTCAAAGAGCTCATTCCAAACCTTTTCAGGGACCGGGACATTGTACGAGCGCGAGATAAAATCCACCACGCGCAGTGCGGCGGGAATGTCGCTGTTGGTGCCGAAAGCATGTGCCACTGCAAACAACAGACGATCCGTAGGGTACAATGCGGACGACGGATCGTAGTCGGTGACTGGCGGGATCTTGCTCTCATCGGCCTCCTTCATCAACAAGTCCGTATCGATGTTCCAAACGGTCTTCAGGATGTTCTTGATGCCCCTCGTGTGGCCGACACGGCTGGAGGCCAGAATCACATTCACAAAGCTGGTCTCGTCGCCGTCGATCCCTCGCTCCGTCATATGCTTGAATATCCGGAGGACTTCTTTTCTGACACTCCGGCCGGCGGTCCCGTAGCCTTCCCAGCCGTGGGCTGGCTCGCGAAATCTTCGCTTCCGGTATGCGTACGGGGTCATTCGCAGGCGGTACTTTTCTCGCCCAGTGTACGCATTTTCCCAGATCTTGGCTTCCATGTAATGGTCGTAGCACCGTACGTCTGGGATCACCTCATCTGCTTCCATGTCCTCCCATATGATATCCGCCATGCGGGCGTCACCCATTGCCCGTGCGCAATCGAGAAGATGGGTGTACTCGGCAAGACCAAGACGGTGGCCGGCCGCCCGTCTTATCCGCACGATCCTGGCGAGGTTGTCTGTGAACTCATCGAAAACGGCATTAAGCGACTTGTATCTCTTCCCGACAACAACGGCTGGGTGCAGCCGGCGATGGATCGACCGGTAGGATTCAATGAAGTAGGCCGGCGACAGCAGGTGGAGGGCTTCGACGAATGTGCTCGAGGGCAGCGACCCCACAAGATCGTGGTATTGCGGGTCGAGCAATGCGTTCATGACCACCTCCGGATGGCCATCCTTGAGGATTTTATGAAATGTAGCTGTTCTCGAGTCCAATTCCTGGTCGCCATGTCTGGCCTCGGCACTCCGGGGCTCTTTCTGCTCTGGCTTCTGTGGTCCGCCTTCCAGGACATTGGTGGTCTGCGAGGGCCGAGAAACGCGGCTCTGGGCAAATCTCTCTTTATTCCGTGGCGGTTCAAATCGGACTCTGGGTTTCGCAGGAGACTGCTCCGGCTCGACTGCGGCCTTTCTCGCCGTGGTGATAACCCGTCTCGGACGGAGCGCGGGATCCCGGAGCGGGACGAGGCCGCGTTCGCCAGTGATGTATCGACGACATGAGGGGCAAAGAAAGTGAGAGCCTAGGGCCTCACTCCTCAGCACGATACCCCGCATCAATACGTTCGTGGAGCGCCGAGGCGTGGGTGTTTTCTGGGGTTGAGGACGAGCGCAGCGCGGAGACACTTCTGCTGTTCTGTCGCTGCTGGTCTTGGCGCCTCCCACAGCGGGATGCGCTAACCTTTGCCCGCGCGTCCAGCAGCAGCGCAACCGCCGTCGACGTCCGCTCGCTTTTTTTCTTCTTTTTCTTCTTAGATACCTCCCGGGATTCCCTGGAGTGCTTCTCAGACGCAGGTGTCTCTTTCTCCGGGCCTTTTCCGTCAGATCACCGCCGCGAGATGGCCGAAGCAGAGGACGGGGGTGCGTCGTCCGTCTCCGAGCCGTTGGACCTCGTCCGCCTGTCCCTGGACGAGATCGTCTTTGTGAAGCTCCGCGGAGATCGCGAGCTCAAGGGTCGCCTCCATGTCAGCAGAACTCCTATCCTGTCTTTGTATCTCTGAGCTGTCCACACTGACTGCACCCGCAGGCCTACGACAGTCACTGCAACCTGGTTCTCGGAGAGGTGGAGGAGACCATCTATGTGGTAGAGGAAGACGAGAACGAGGAAGAGACAGTCAGGGTGTGTATACTCCGGGAGAGGTCTGCTGTGTACAGCTTAGCTAACTATCTACTTGCCAGACTATCAAGAAGCAGGAAGAGATGCTGTTTGTAAGAGGTGAGTCTCGCTCAGTGTCCTTGCCCTCCCTTCGCTACCATGAGCGCTAATAGTAGATGTTACTGTAGGTGACTCAGTCGTCTTGATTTCGCCTCAAGCGTGAAACAATCGATGCGTAGGATGGGTATGAAAACAAAGGGACCATCATGGCGGACGGACTGCCCTATACGACGGAGCAAGGCCTAAGGGATTGGTATTCTGGACACGGGCATTGCGAGGCAGGATTATGATCCAGAAACATCTTAGCTTTTTTACATAGACACGGCTTAGGACTGGGAACAGTGGCATGTTTTGCGTGGGATAGCTCAGCTGCTGGGTCACTGGATGGTAGCGCTTACGGGCAAGACTCACGATAATCATAGTCTTTGCCCAGATGAAACGATCAGTGCCAGTAATGACTCGAATCTCTGCGTCTCCTGGAGCAGATCGAGCGGCGGCGGTGCTGGAGGTGACTCAGGCGGCCAGGCGCGGGAGTGGGTGAGTCGAGAGATGACTCCGCCCGCTATCGATAAAGCTCGCCATCTCCTGCCGCCCCGTCTCCCGGTTCCTCGACAGCACGTCGCATAGTCTATCTATTCCATCCCTCGTTTTTTCTCCCTTGTCGCCTTATCCTTAGGATCTAGAAGTAGACGATGATCATACGAATACCTCTCTGAATGCCTCTGAGGCGATTCCGCGAGTTCCACCTTACCGCAGCTTGAGTACAGTACAACTACTACCCCAGACATCATACGACTGAAACCATGCCGCAGGCCGGCCACCACAAGCAGACGCCGGAGGAGCGGCGAAGAGGAGAGCTGGTGCGAACACATCCTTGACCCTTGCAAGTGTCGATTCGTCGTTTACTCACCATTACGCGCAGGCGCTCAGCGAGTTCGCCGACTACGTCGCAAAGGAGCAGGCCCGCCGCACTGCCTACGCCGCCGACCTCGATACATCCTCTGTCGCCCCGAGCGATAGTGGCTACTCGACAGCCAGCCGCAATACAATAACTGAAACCCATGCTGAACTGGATGTTCTCGACCAGCTATGCCTATCAGACACCCCCAGCAATGTCAAGTTGAAAGACCTGCTTCTGGGCACGTCCCAGGATGCGGAGGATAGCAGTATGCAGCTCCTGGCTGGCGTGGTGCAGGCCCGCATTGACGAGGGCCATGGAGAGACGCTGTTTGACCTGGGTCTGGAGGATAACGGGGAGTCGATGGGCTTCGACGTTGCCCAGTGGAATATAGCGCTGGCGCGGTTACGAGAGGCGGCTGAGACCATCCCGGCGCACTGTCGCGTCCTCCTGACCTACAATGTTGGTGGTCCGGAGGAGGCGCAGACCAAGAACGAAAGGATGAAGGATGCGTGCGGCAAGATCCTGATCCGACAGGTGCCGAGCAGGGTGGAGGAGGTGATCGAGACCCGAATAGCGGTCGTGGGGAATGTCGATGCCGGCAAGAGCACCATGCTGGGAGTGCTGGTCAAGGGGAGCCTCGACGACGGCCGTGGCAAGGCTCGTGTTAACCTCTTCCGCCACAAGCATGAGGTCGAAAGCGGGCGCACGAGCTCGGTCGGCATGGAAATCATGGGCTTCGACAGCCACGGTGAGATCGTTGTCAGTGGCCAAGGGCGCAAACTCTCTTGGGAGGAGATCGGGAGGCGGTCTGCAAAGGTGATATCTTTCTCGGACCTGGCTGGTCATGAGCGCTACCTGCGCACCACCGTGTTCGGTATGCTGAGCAGCAGCCCGAACTACTGCCTGCTCATGGTGGCGGCCAATAACGGCCTGATCGGAATGAGCAAAGAGCACCTCGGCATTGCATTGGCTCTGAACGTGCCCGTCATGGTCGTGATCACCAAGATCGATATATGCCCACCTCAGATTCTGGAGCAGACCATTACACAGCTGACCCGAATCCTCAAGTCACCTGGCGCCCGCAAGATCCCGATCTTCATCAAGGACATGGAAGGGACCATCAACACCGCCACCCAGTTTGTGAGCCAGCGCATTTGCCCGATCTTTCAGGTCTCCAACGTCACCGGTGAGGGTCTTGACCTGGTGCGAACGTTCCTGAACATCCTGCCGCACCACGGCCACTATGACGCAGAAGCACCGTTTGAGTTCCTGGTCAACGACACCTTCTCCGTACCCTTCGTGGGTACCGTCGTGTCTGGTGTGGTCAAGTCTGGTGTCGTACATGCTGGCGACACGGTGCAGATCGGACCGGACTCTCTCGGTCAATTCACCACCACGACCATCAAGTCCATCGAGCGCAAGCGGATCCCGGTTAGCGCCTGCCGGGCAGGACAATCTGGCTCCTTCGCGCTCAAGCGCATCCGACGAAAAGAGGTCCGCAAGGGAATGGTTGTCCTGCCTAAGCTGGACCGTCCTCCCAAAGTATATCGGGAATTCGTTGCCGAGGGTAAGGATATACGAAGAGACTCCGTTATCGAACCCCCCCCCCATGTGTATATGTTGCTAAATGCCAACAATTTAGTGCTTATTCTCTCTCACGCTACCACCATCAAGCCGAGATATCAGGCCATGCTGCACGTGGGAGCAGTGAGTCAGACCTGCGCTGTCATTGATATCGACCGTCCCTTCCTCCGGACCGGCGATCGTGCACTGGTTGCATTCCGTTTCATCCAAAGGCCCGAGTTCCTCGCGCCTGGTGACCGAGTGCTTTTCAGAGAGGGCAGGACGAAAGGTCTGGGCATTGTCAAGAGTGTCGGATACGACCCGGAGAAGCCCCTGAATCCGGAAGCAAAGAAGGCCAGTGAGAATCAGCAGCAGACGAGCCAGTGACCTAGATGATGCGCGCTATCTTGCGCCGGTCCCTTCCAGTGTTTGCCATTTCCGTTCCTTCGTCATCTTTTTTAATGTTTAGTTTTTCTACTCACTTTCATGGCAATGCGGTATATATGCATGAGCGCACACGAGACATGTGAAAGGCGTTATCTGCTTTCCTAGAAAGGTAGCTCACCGTTCTTTCCAAGTGATGACCTCTGTTGATTCAGGATGGTGTTGCGGGGTGGCATTGAGAATCGAGTGTCCTGCATGGCATTGAGTTATGCGCAAAAGTGTTGATGGCATATACATTTATCGTTTTTTCCTCTGTTCTCTTTTTCTTCATTTTTTTTGTTCTGGCCTCTGGTTGTGTTTGAAATCGCATTGTTGTGTCTCTACACGCGCTCACGTGACTAGCCGAAAATGCATCCACGTCCAGCTTCTCGTCTAGAGCCGAGTTTCTGTCTGCTGTGGCGACTCGTTCTCGTCTGCGCTCCCACGCCCAGCACTGGAGTCTGGACCGCTATGATCACGTGGTTCTCATGTGGTCGATGACGTCAGGCTCAACTTTGCTTCGAGCAGCAGTCGAGACAGCGGCATGATGACATACGCTGTCCCATTCAACGCCCTACGCTCTGTCATTGATCAGGTTGGCTTCCAACCTTACAATGACGATGTTGCCCCTCATTCGCACACACCTCCATGGGTTCTGTCCAATAGCTCGTGCAAGGGGAGGACGTCAGGGCCGCTGACGTACATGAAAGTTTAAAATGAGGAGAAGCTTGTAGCCGAGGCGAGCAGAGCTATTCTGAAGCCCTTAAGAAGCTATTCCATGTGCTGGTGTAGTCCAGTTTGTCCTTTCTAGCCTCCTAGTCAATATACCCCACGGGAAACCTACAGCTAGCGGAGTCTTGATATTCACCTTACCTACTTGGTAGTGCGTTTTGTTGGGTCGAAGTATTGCAAACAGCTATCTCTTTCTTGTTACAAAGACTCCCTTCACCCTTTCTGATACCCATGAGTGGCGTGATAGACGTCGGAGTTACAGTCATGGAGACTGTCAACAGAGCTCTCGGCGCAGTAAGCAGATACATCTGGGGAGCAGGAGGCAGCAAGCAGCAGCGGGAGCAGCATGGCGAAGAGCCCCTGTCCGGCGTCACTGGCAAGGGAACGGGCACGGATCCGTACGATGCTGGGAACCGTGATGGTATGTTGTATCCTTTTGTCCTTAACCCTTGGCAGATTGATGCCGTCTTGATTGCTATACCATCTCCGACGATCTATACTATCTATCGTATTATTATTGCCTTTTTGCGTGCGATTCTGTTTTCCAATTTGAACTCCCTCGAATGATTTTAATTTCCCGGTTCAAAAAGAAGTCCATACCTACCAGTCTGTGATTTTGTATTTTATATAATCTAACTTCTATTCTTATACGTTCAAAAAGTCCAACCAGGCGCATCCTCCACCCAAGCCGGCGGCATCCCCGTCCCGACTTACGGCGTCAAAAGCGACAGTGACAGCAGCAGCAGTAATAGCAGCAAGCAGGGATCTTCGTCGCCCTCTACCCCATACTCCGAGCAGCAGCAGCAGCAGCCTCCACAGACGCCTTACCAAGACGCCGGCAGCAACATAACCAACCGCTCTGGCTCTTCGGGCCGTGTCTCTGGTGGTAATGGTAACAATAGTGGCAATAGTAGCCAACTCTTCCCCGACCCTGCACCGTTGGGACCGGGCCAGTGGCAGGATCAGGAGAAGAACAAGGACCCGGGATCTTGCACCCAGCCCCTAGCCCAGCATTCAGGTGCTGCTGGTGGCAGTGAACGGGCTTTCGCGAGCGATGATGGAAGAAATAGTCGGACGGAGAGCGTGCGGGAGCAACAGCAGCAGCCGCCACAGGATCCGGAACATGGGGCACGGGGTGCTTGCAGGGAGCCCCTGGCTCAGCATTCAGAGTATGGACGCTCAGGCGGGAGGAGTAGTGGTGGGAGTAGCGGTAGCGGTCAGTCGGGGAGCGAACAGTGGCAACAGCAGCAGCAGCAACAGCAGAAGAGTCAGGAACAGGGTGACCTACAGCAGCAAGAGCATAGTAGCAGTCAGGGACAGGAACAAGGACAAGAACAGCTCCAGTCGCAGCAGCAGCAGCAGCAGAGCCAGGAACAGGAACAGCAACAGGGACAACAGCCGCAGGAGCAGAGACAGAGCCAGAGTCAAGAACAAGAACAAGGTCAGGGACAAAAACCAGGACAGGAGCAGCAGCAGCAGCCGCGAGAGCAGTCCACGGAGCTCCGACCCTACACGAGCGAGGAAGCCCGCAAGGGGCCTCAGAGCCCCTTGCCCAACGGGCCCGGCAAGGGCGGCGAGGGCGAGAACCTCGACATCACGAGCCTGGTGGCCAGAGGTGAAGATACCGTTCGTGAGTAACACACCTTCTTTTCCGCCTTGTCATCATCATCATCATTATCATCATTATTACTCAATAAATGATACCTCGTCATGGATAATCAATCAAATCAATGATATGATCTGTTGAAGCTAACTAACAGCTCCAACCAGCCATGCGCGAAGACGTCCCCGGCGGCGCGTCCAAGCCCGGCAAGGCAGACGCGGAGGGCGGCCACGGGAAGACGATGAACAAGCTCAAGGGGAAGCTGCATCTGAACAAGAATAAGCAGATTGGGAGCTAGAGATGGAGCTGCCCAGGAGGAGAGCTAGGGAGGTTACCGAAGATAGGTATGGTATCTTTTTACCTTGTGCGGATGTGAAATTGGTGGCCTCTTTTTTTTTTCTCTTTTTCAGCTACGCTGATGCTATTTATTGTTACTGTGGTATGTTAGTGTGGCAGTCTCAGGTGGGTTGTTTGGCTCCACTCGAACTCGTGTTGATGTTGACCTCGGTTTGCTTGCTTGCTTTGCTCGCCAAGCAGATCCGGCTTATGTTTCACTAGTAAACGATATAGTGAAAGTGTGATAATCTGTAATCGACGACGATCAAATTAATCTGAGAAGTATCTACTGATTCGATCTGTGTTTGCTGGTATAGCGAGATGAATGGGATGAGATGGGGGTAGAAGACTATTAGTTAGGATAGATAAGATCTAGTGGAAAGGTGGTGCTACTACTACCAGCTCAGTTTGCGCAGGTACTGTACGATAAGACATGCTAACGCAGAATGATTAATTCATTGGGGAATCAGTAATTAATCTATCAATACCAAAACACGGACGTCATCCATAACCGCCAGTGCTAGGTATCCAGATTTAGGTATATGTACAGTACATTACACACATTACACGCGTAAGTGTGTCCATGATCGAGTAAGACACACACATCCCACCATATCTTACATACAGAATGCCTCCCATTCCCAATTCCTAAACCAACGAGAGAGATACACAGACGGAGCATATATAGATAGGTAGCCAGCTGGCACCAGCCCCAAAGACCCATAAAACAGAACACGTGGACGTCGTCTACTCAAATAGCAACTTTAACTCCTCGATCCTCTCCTTGCGCCTCTCCTCCTCGCTCGCGTCCCCGCCGACCCGCAGCCCCAGCGACCCCGCGATGTTCATCTTGCGCTCCTGCACCCGCAGCATCCGGCCCTCGATCGAGTCCTTGACCACGAACCGCGTCACCGACACGTCGCGCAGCTGGCCCATGCGGTGCACGCGGTCGATCGCCTGCGCCTCGACCGCGAAGCTCCACCACGGGTCCATGAGGTAGACGTGGCTGGCGGCGGTGAGGTTGAGGCCGACGCCGCCGGCGCGGAGGCTGATGAGGAGGACGTTGGGGTGGGATGAAGCAGGAGTCCTCGACAGTCCGTTGGGACAGGATCTCTTTCGGGAATCTTCGTCGTCGTCTATGTCTTCCTCGTCGAAGGTGTCGGTCTTGGTGAACTGGGCGAGGACTTCTGCGCGCGCCTTCTGCGGCATTGTCCCGTCGAGACGGACATGGGCGATGCCGGCTTTGGTGAGCTGGGCGGAGATCAGGTCAAGGAAGGAGGTGAACTGGGAGAAGACGACGGATTTGGTGTTGGGAGGAAGGCGGGTGAGGTGATTTATGAGGGCGTGGATCTTTGCGGATGTTTTTGCGGAGGGGGAGAGGGGATGAATCCGCCGTAGGGAGATCTTGGGAGGGGGCTGTGAAGATGACGGCGGAGTGCTGCTCACGATATCACCATTTTTGGGAGTGGAGTTGGGCGATCCATGACGGATGACTTCGAAGATATCCCGAATAGTCACCGGGGCACGACACGAGAAGCAACGGGGAACTTCCCCCTTGTCCGTCTGATGGCGGATAAAATCCTCGAGACACTTCTTGCAAGCGCTGTGCCAGCACGCGGTGACGGCCGGCTCGATCATCGGCTCCTCAGAGCAGATAGGACACTCGCCACTAGAGTCGTTCTGGATCTGCCTCAGGGCGTGGGCGCTGAACCTCGCCATGGGATCCTGGTTTTGATTCGAGTCGGCCGCTTCGGTAGAGGCCGTGAAGCGATCGATAAGCTCCTGCAGATCCATGTCATCTTTGAGGTCGCTTGCCTCGTCGGCAGCGGCTGCGGCATCCTCTTCGTCGGCTACAATGGCTTTGTTGCGAGTGAGCACGGGGTGGCAGCAGCTCTGACGAAGTCGGAGGATCTGCGCGAAGATAGTCGAGAACGACTTGAGAAGCGTGCCCGCTTCGACGTTGTCATTAAATGTGCGTTTGGCCCGAGTGTAGATATAGTCGTAGATCTCGCGTTCCTCTTGCGAAAGCTCCACTTCCTCGATCGTTATTGTCCGAGGAGGTAGTGGAACGAGGGGTTCTCCGTCCGGCGTCTTCATCGTCTTGGTCCGTCGAAGCACAAGAGGTTCAAGGACTGTCTGCACGACATTAAGCGCGCGTACGAAATCCTTCGACTCGAAAGGCACCGTGATGAATGTCTTCCAGAACGAGAAATTACTCCAGGGCTCGACCTTGAGAAACCGCACCAGACTAAACAGATCCTCCAACCGGTTGACGATGGGTGTGCCCGTGAGGACCCATCTGTGGATGGCCCTAAGCTCGTAGCAGGCCCTCGCCGACTTGGAGCGTCGGTTCTTGATCAGGTGGGCTTCATCAAGTATCACCCGGAAGAACTCGACGGAGAACAAGCCACCTTGTGCTCCAGCGGATAGTACCGACTGAGATGCAACATGGCGGAACTCTGAGAGCACAACCCCGTAACTCGTAATTATCAAGTTAGGCGCAGAAGCAAAATTGCCTGCGGAACAGAGATTTCTCAAGTTGATGTTCTTGTCCGCGCCATAGTAGACCAGAACATTCATAGTTCCGGGCTTAGAAGCCTTCATGGCCTCGCTCTCCCACTGAGAAAGAAGAGATGTTGGAGCGACAACAAGAGTAGTGTAAGGCGCAGGTACCACCCCGGCCGAAGATCTGGGCAGTCTTGGTAGGCGTCTGGCCTCCTGATTCGGAGCGCTGGGTCTATGGGTGTGTATAAGACTGAGCATCTCGATCGTCTTCCCAAGACCCATTTCGTCCGCTAAAATCCCGCCCAGACAATGCTGTTCTTGAACCGGAAATTCCAAGCTAAGCTCTCCAGAGTACGGATTGACGTAAAAATAGTCCTGCCGATAGACACACGGCAGTACTTTGTCATCCACATCTTTCAAAGGCCATTTGTATTCTTCCCATAGTGGGTGCATCGATGATTGCCTTTCCGGCTTGTTATCCTTCTCCTTTTCGAGCATCCAGTGCAACGCCTGCTTTTGGTATTTCCGAAGGGTCATGGCGAAGGTCGCTGCAGGCTCGGCTTCCGGGGTATTAAAGTCAAACGCTTGCGCCTTCTTATACAGCGAGTCGAGTTGATCCTCCTCGAGCTCCTGGGTCTCATCTTCATCCGAGGAGTTGTTGGCATCTTTGCCTTCCTTGACCCTATCCTTTTTGATCTTGTCGTACTGCTCCGCGACCTCTACGGCGCGAAGCAGCCCTTCTTTCCTATGTTTTGCCGTGGTCTCGTTTGTGGACGTCGGCAGGAGATTGATCTCATCGAAGAGCTTAACGAGCGCGACCTGGCGCAACCGTAGCTCCTTCTCCTCCGTACTCTCCTTTTCATCGTATATCCCAGTTGACCTGTTGTCATCCTTCAAGCTATCGAATGCCCTTGGCTGGAACGCTTCTTTCCGCAGGTAACATCGTAACTGCAAGTAAACCGTATCGTTCACTCTGATCCGCTCCGGAGCGTAGACGCAAGTGCCTTCGAACTTGCAGATGTTCTGGTCGATAAGAGTCGAGACCCATTCCGCGGTCTCTCGAGGCAGTCGGCCCACCTCTTCACCTCGCGTATTGGTGAAACGAGTCAGGATGTCTCCTTTCTGATTCGTGATGAGCCTCCCACCGCGACCCTGTTTCACGGTTGGCAGCGACCTTGCACGTTCGATACCCACGCGCTCACCGTGAGAGACCAGGCCGGTGCCACTTCTCGTGGCCCAGGCGGCCACTCCAAACGCACCGACATATCTTAAAGGAGGCTGAGACATAAGCACCTCCGCGCCCTCTGGTGGAGTCCAGTCGCTCGTCCCGTTTGTAGACACATGCTGTCGTCCATCTTCCTCGACCGGAGCCGTCTCTTCCACGGCTGGTGACGGCTGAGAAGGCTGTCCGACAATCACAGAAGCGACGTTCCCACCGGATTTCTTCCACGATCCATCAAAGAACATATTGACAGCCCTCTCCATATTGTTCCCCGCCGCGACGCGAATTTTCTCGATCGTGTCTCGGGGGGTATCCTCTCCAACAATGCTGGTAAAAAGTTCCACGTCGAATCCATCGCCGTTCAGCTGCTTCTGGTCCGTGGACGCGTCTGGGGTCTGTCCGGGCGTGGGCGCGGCGGGTTGGCCATTGTTCGGGACGATTTCATCTTCTTCCTCGACGAAGAAACGCCTCTTTTTCGTCGGGCGCTGGTCTACGTCCATGGAGCTCATGTTGTACGTTTCGTTTGACCCGTACGCCGCGAGGGGGAACCGCGGGTATTGTATGCTGCCCGGACGGAGGCAGAGATGGATGCGAGAAGTACGGAGTTGAAGCGCTCGGCCGGGGAAGACGCGCCGAGCGACGCGACCCTCGCTCGGCCCGACGTCATCGGCGGGGGAGAAAAGCGCAGATGAGCAGAAGCTGCGCAACACCGGCTACACATTTTCTGCAAGATGCTTCTCAACTGACTGACAGTATGTATTGTCGCGAATCTTTCATTATGCTCTCTTGTCGCTGATCAGCCTCCGCAGACGCGCTCCTGCGATAAATGTCTACTAGAGCGTAGGACCGCGATGAACCAATAGTCCTCCGCATAATCTAATCCACAATCCATCGGAGATCTCAATATATCCTGAAACCCACTCCATGTCTCTATTCAAGGAAGCAGTCCGCCCGCGCTGCACGGGGAGAGAGATACGCTGCTTCCATCGAGCGCTGCAGCGCTGGCCACAGCAGCGACAGTTCTCCAGATCAGCTCCTGCTGCTGCTGCGCCGGTGACGGGGGCTGCTGAAGCTGAAGTTGAATCTGCACGAAATTACTGTACTGATCTTCTCCGGTATGACATGTCTTATACTTCTTCATCAATTCTGTCTATCAATCTTCCCCTAGAGAACGGCGAAGGCTGACGAAAATAGGAAATATGACCGCCCCTCCTACACCCTCAGCACCTTCATCCCGCGCCAGACGCAGTCCTTCTACATCGCCCTGCGCGCGCTCAACGTCTCCCTCTCCATGATCGCCGACACCACCTCCTCGTACACGACCGGGCTCATGCGCCTCCAGTTCTGGCGCGACACCGTCACCCAGACGCTCGCGGGCTCCTCGCCGCCCAGGGAACCCATCGCGGTCCTGCTGGCCTCCGCCATCGCGGACCTGCACGCCCGGACGGACGGCCGCGCGCGCATCAGCAAGGGCTGGTTCATGCGGCTGATCAACGCGCGCGAGCAGTCGCTGACCAACGCGCCGTACCCGACGCTCGCGGCGCTCGAGGCGTACGCCGAGAACACGTACTCGACGCTGCTGTACCTGACGCTGGCGGCGCTGCCGATGGCGTCGCTGACGGCGGACCATCTGGCCTCGCACATCGGCAAGGCGGCGGGGATCGCGGCCGTGTTGCGGGGGGTGCCGCTGGTCGCGTTTCCACCGCCTCCGACGAGTCGTCAGTCTGGCCAGGCTGGACTGGGAGGAGGTGTTGCTACGAAGCAGGGTGCGATCGTCCTGCCGTTGGATATCATGGCGCAAACGGGCGTCAGGGAGGAAGATGTGTTCAGGCACGGTGCGGAGGCGCCCGGTCTCCGGGATGCCGTGTTCGCGGTCGCGACTCGGGCGAGCGACCATCTCATCACTGCGCAGCAGATGCTGAACAATCTCCGTGCGGGGAGGGACGTTGGCCATGAGTTCGAGCATGAGGGCGAGGAGGGCCACGAGTACGGTGGCATCCAGCCCTACGAGTCTCAGTGGGATGAAGTGAGACGCGCCTTTGGCGTCTTCATGCCCGCCGTGTCTACGCGGTTGTGGCTGGATAGGTTGGAAAAGGTGGACTTTGATATCTTCAAGCCGGAGCTGCTCACGTCCGACTGGAAGCTGCCTTGGAAGGCATACCTCGCATTTCGACGGAAGAGCTTCTGAAAGGCCGAGCTTTGTGTTGCCCTTATCCACTGTACTGTACATGTATTGTGTACATACATCAGGGGTATAAAAAAAGTATTACTGTACTATATATATAATAAGGATGCTCGCTGCTATCCAAATTACGCAAGCTTCTAACTTCTCTTCCTCTCCTTTCTCCGCTTCCTCGAGCTGGTGATCAGCCATTTCTGGGCGAGCTTCACTAGGTACCGCTGGATCATGTCGCGCCTGTCACACCCGTCGCATTAGCTTTCACGCCTGTGCTGTGCGCAGAAGAAAGGAAACCGGAACCACTCACATTAGGAGTATCATTGTTGCGAAGACAAAAGGCACTGCTATTTTCCAGAAATACCTACAGCAATCAGTTAGTCCAAGTGAAACGGACAAGACCAGAAAAGGTAGATACGTACGCATCACTGTTCCGAACACCAGGGAAATCGTCGAAATTCATTCCGAAATATCCCTGCACATAATAAGCATCCGAAATGACCGTTCCGCATTCCCATTCAACGTACCGTCAAGAAAGTCAATGGAAGGTACAGGCATGTCACGATAGTGAGCTGCCTCATGCTCTCATTCTGATAGGCACCTGCGTGACGGAAAAATTTCTTGGTCAGTTCATTCTAGAATTACCAATTCATTCCACGGATTAAACAGATAAGAGCTCACCGATAGTGTTGAAGATCAAATCGATCATGTTATCAGCAGCTCGCCTCATCTGGTCATACCCCTCGACGATGATGATACAATGATCCAGCACATCGCCCAGGTACGTATGGCACATGGGGCTAATCGTAACGGTAGAGCCACCGATACCTTTCAAGTTCGGGGCAGCGTGGCTTATATGTCCTGTGTTCTCGGCAGCAGTCTGCGGGAAGAAAGGATTGTTGGCACCGGTGGACTTCACGGTGCCCAGCCCCGGAGTGCTGACTGGATCTGACCGGTGATCGCGAAGCGCATTTATAACAGCCACTATAGGCTGCATGGTGTTGCGAAGAACGGCAATCTCCGATGTCAAAATGTAGAGACTCTTCGACTGCTCAATGTCCGGGTCCGTGAGGACCGCCAGTTCCAAATCACCAATCGCATCCTGGTAGGCCGTCGTGACTGGAATCGCAAGGTCAATGATCGCATCTAGGATGGCCTGCAGTAGCATGCTAGCATCGCAGGACTGGCGTAGGATTGTCTCCGGCGAATTGAGGCGTTTGATGATCGGTGCCTCGATGTCATCCGCACTCGCTTCGAAGAAGGATGTCACGGTGTTATCGGCACTCAGAAAGATCGAGACCTGCTCCAGAACGACACCAAGGCCCTTCGATGCCAGGACGGCATGGCGCTCCATGAATTCGATCCGGTCTTCATTGGGGGCGCCTCTGTACCGCTGGATACTGCGGGCTTGACTTGACGCAACGCGAATATCTCCAAGATGAGAAGTCTGGTTCGATGCCACCCTGCCAACAGGAGTGCGAATCCCAGAGCTGTGGGGGCGCTTCTTCTTCTGATCTTTCCGTTTCTGCCACCTGAGAAGATCGGACAGCGCTGTCAAAATGACCCCTCGCTCTCTCTTCCTGTTCGGAGAACTCGATCTCTTCTCGGCCGTCGAAGCTCTTCGATATTTGCGCTCGAAAGACCCGCGGTTCCAGTCATCCTCTTCGTCGGAGGAGCTGTCCTCCTCCTGCAGCTGGACCAGCTTCTGCAGGGTCATCACAACATACGCATGATCCGAATACCAGTCTGCCTTTGTCCGATTCGTGGTGTGCATCAGGTCCTCAATCGCCAGTCTGTGGAACCCCTTGTGGTTACCCAAAATCCGAATGACATCCCAGCTCAACCCGTTAACATTGATCCATCTGCACTGCACCCAAGGCTCTTTCTCCTTCTCGAGGAACTGCTCCAGGGTGTCATTGTCCAGCTCATACTGCCGCATCTCGTCCTGCGAAAAGTCTACCACGGTTATCTCGCATCTCTGGTATAGATCCTTGGGCGGCGACGTGGCCCAGTCTGAACCATACGGGGGAAGCGGCTCGCTCGGGTCGATGCCCGGTTCAGTTCCTGGCTGCCAGTTCGGGTCATGGGTCAGGCCATCGCGGTGGTATGAGCGGGCGGTATTGGAGCGCTTGATGCGGCGCCTGACCGTCTCATGGGAGCTGACTTTGGTGGGACTCGCAAAGGTATCAGGGGAGACTGGCTCATCCTCGACGATTGGGCTGAATTGCTGAGACGGCGATTGCGGTTGCGCTTCGATATCAATGCGGTCAGGCGCAGCAGGCGCTGTCGCCCCGGCCCCAGGTGCATAGTCATGAGAATGGACGCTCATACCGGCGGCGACGCAAAAGTAAATGTTGGAAAAATGCCAAGTTCTAAGCGGATTAAGGGAGTCGATTTCGGGTAGGATCAGCTTCGAGTTTCGAGTACGAGGCTCCTGCTGCTGGCACAATTACCCGAGAAGGACGATCGCCATGGTCAAATCGATGCGAATAGATGCCTAGTAGCATACCCAGAGGGATATATTCGTCTACTTGTGATACTCATCGGGGGGCGCACGATGCCCTTTGTGGAGATGCCGAAGGCTGGCGTTCGCGATCAGCCGACGGGATAAGACTGAGGCGCATCGCTCCACGAACCAGACGACGGGTGAAATAATCAGGGCAAGAGAGCGTCTGGCGGACGAACGACGAGGAGATATATGTTCGCAAGGGGGAAATCACGGATTGCTTTGAAACCGACCCCTGAGGACTCCGTAGTTGTAGTTTCGCATTGGGTCGCATGAAGAGGCCAGAGTTGACCATGGCGGGCCTGCGGAGGCCCACCGCTGCGGTCTCGACCGCGGCGTCGTCTCCAAACACCCTACACACCAACTCGTACATATATTGACCTTGCATTTTTAGAGACATACACCGAAAGAGGGGGCAGGGTAACTATACATGCGTCACTGCCAAAACATACACATATGTACATACATACAATACATACATACAGCCAACTCCTCCCAAATACTCCGTACACAGCTCCCATTCACGCCGGGCGCCGTCCCAACCAATGCATCCAATTCCAGCACCTGGTCAAAAAGACATGAGACGTAAGACACATTCGAAGAAACACTCCACGAGAGTAAAATTTCAGGTTACAAATACAGGGCAGGAAGATCAAATTGGTAAAGATTGCGAATCATAACCCAGCAGAAGATCGCGGCTGTTTCCAGGTCTCTTTGGGAAGGGGGATATTGGGCTGTTTGTTCGCCTGTGATGAGTGCCGGGAGGAACGAGGAAAACTGAGTGGAACGCCCGGAAGGGTCACCCCTTGCGGCGGTGCAGCAACTGGTTTGGCTGTAGCTTTGGGATGCGACTTTCGGGACTGTGCCGTGGACGCTACAGAGGTCGACCGAGATTTGACCGCCTCCTTGATGATCTCCCGGAGCTCCTTATCGTCGCTCGTGATCTGCGCCTTGATGAACGCGGTATTTGTGGAGCTCTGGATGGTCGACATGACCGTCTTCCGCGGGGTATATTGGTATTTATCAGGATCTGGTGGCGAAATCGGTTTGATAGATGGATCCAGGAAGGCCTCGGAACCTTTGTCCAGAAGTGCGTTGATATCCAGGCTCTCGCCGTGGGGAATTTTGTTTGGATGAGAAGGGGTCACACAGTCCATGTTCACCTCTTTTCGGAGAACATGGTCGATATCGACTTGAGAGAAAAAGGCGCATGACTGAGGAAGATCATCGATCCCTACTTGCTGCGAAAACATAGCCCGCGTCCATACATTCGCAATCTGCAGGGCAAGTGCTGCACGGTATTTGTCCTCCTCTTTGACCAGGTATCTGATCTCGTCGTGCACGGTAATAGCCAAGCGGGCCTTGATGTTGAACCGACGAACAAGGTAGTCCATGGAGATGATCAGAAGATGGAGATAATCGACGCCAGAAGATTGAATGGCCCAGTTGATCCGAGAAGTCATATAACTGCCTTTGTTGATGAAACGACGCATGAGTGCCTCCGTAATCCCAGCGCCGAGGACAGGTGTCCGGGGTCTTTCTTGCTCTGCAAACTCCTCGAGCATGTTGAAAACGAAAGACTCGGTGCCACCCCGCCAGAAGGGGCTGTCACTCAGTGACTTTCGTGTCGTCCGTGTGCCCTTAGTCTCCTTGTAGAGTTTGGACGCAATCTCAGTTGTCTGTTTCTCCGACAGAGACGGGTTGAACTGACGAAGCAGAGTCGCTGCAAACTTGAGGCCTGCTCCGTATATACGCCCATAGTTGAAGACTTTGGCATCGTTCCGCGAAATGCCGAGAATCTTGGCTGTTCGCGAGTGCATATCAGTTCCAGCGGCCTTGGAGCCTTCCAGGGTCATGAAGCCAATAGCATTGCCCCCATGTAGCTGAAATTGAGCATCTCCAACAAGACTAGCGATCCAAAGCTCTTGAGAGTCAACGTCAGCGCCGACGAAGACATAGCCAGGTGGAGCCTTGATCATAGCTTTGAGCTCAGAGCCAACACGGTTTGCTTTGGCATTACTTGCCGTGAGCCATGTGTTTTCCACGGCTCGGCGAGTTATGGTCCCCATAGGTATAACTTGGGGTAGAATGAATCCCAATTTCTTCTTTTGTGTGCCATCCTCCTTGACATCCCGTACGTCGTCTTCATAAACAACCATCTGACTTATGATTCTGTCCCGCGCGCTGATCCAATATGAGCAAGAGGCGTTCATCTCCAGAGCCTCTTTGGCTATGGAATACTGCGAAGACAGTATTCCACGTTCAAAGTATTGCAAATAGCCCTTTGCCAACGGATTGACGCATCTCGCTTGTGGCCCATCCTTGTGCGGGAGTTTAAAATAGGCGTGTTTTGTGTCATCGCGAAGCTCAAGATTTTTTTCCTCTTGAGACATATCGCAACGAGTGACGGCCTGATTTTCATAATCTTTGGCCTTATCAAGGGGAACCTTGAAGGTCCAGCCGAATTTATCGGACCAGATAAGGGGATGGCCATCCCAAGCTAACTTCAGAAGGATCGGTGCGATTCGTGTTCGAACAGTCAAATTGATATCTGAATCGTTCTTGGCAAACAGATTCCTGTACCACTGGGGCATTCCCGGCTTTTTCTGTCGCGCTGCAGGTCTAGGTGGGTCTCCCTTCTTCTTGCCCTTCCCCATTTTGATCTCCTGGCCGGACCAGTCCAGCTGCCGTAACCAGGGATCGTTATTGTAAACATCAGGCTTGTCCTTGACTTTCAAAGCCTCTTCGCATAGTTCGACTAGCTTCCGTTTAACGCCGTCCATTCGTTGATGATATGTCGCCTCAGCATTGGCGATATACTCTTCCCATGATTTATCGACTGGAAGGATTACCGAAGAAAGGTGGCGCAGGGCTCCAAAGCTGACAGGATGAGGGCACACCTCCAGAAAATTCGGAAATACCTTCCTGTACACTTTATGGGTGATTGCGACATCTGCGGCGCAGTAATCCAAAAGTTCCTCTAGCCTCTCCAAAATTCCTTCCCTGTCAAGTTCTCCAAAGTAGTCTCTCTGTGCCTTGTCGATCGTGATGTTGCAGTGAAATTTGGCCACGTCTCGCAAGGAATTGATAGAGCTCCTCCCTACCCACAGCTCCTCCTCTTCTTCGCTAAGCAGCTGGTTCTCTAACAGAACAGCTAGTTCAACAGAGTTATTCTCGCTGGCGATCTTATCCCTCAAGTCTCTGATCTTCTTGTGCTTCATCCACGTGGGGCGTTGCTGCGAACACATCCCATTCACGGCCACGTGAAGAGACATGGTATCGATGAAAAAATTGCACGACTGCTTGAGGTCATACTCCTCAAGGACTCGCGCCCGGTCGTACCCGATGTTATGGCCGACGATGACTCGGGGTTGCGATGGATCACCCAACGGTACCAGATGACGATCACTCTCCGACTCCCCCAGCAGCCAAGGAGACAACCACGCATACCATGCCGTTGGACTGACGGCGCAAGCCATAACTGCGAACGAGGTCTCCTTCCACATGACCTCGGTGTCAAACGTCAGCATCGACTCGTTTGGAGCCTCCACGGGCTCCCAAGTGCCATCGCTGTTGTATTTGGTCCACCCGCTTCTCCTAGCCCACTTTCGCGGCTTTGGGGGTGAATCTACTTCGGCGTATGATTTTGCGTAGCCCAAATATGGCTCAGACGAGTCCATCCCCAGCTTGTAAAAATGCTCGTCCAGCGTCTGGCCACGGAGATCCGGCAGGTTGAACGCAATGGGCTCAGCGGCCTCTTGAGATTTACCCAAGAGGTCATGTCGCGATAGGTGATCCTTTGACAAGTCCACAAGTTGGGGATCAGGAGGCGTGGATCCGTTCCGGAAGAGTTGCTTGTAAATGTGTTCGCTCACCTGCTGTACACCGATCTCATTGAACCTTGCCGTAGAGGGCACTAAGACTTTCAGCGTCAGCTTTACGTATCACTGCAAATTTAGACCGGGATTTTTTTGAAACAAAAAGTCAAATAAATTACCTGACAGCGTCCGCAGCCGAGGCTTCTCTCCAGCGCTCTCTTCTGAGACCTGAGCGGCATAGAATCTCGCAAGCGGCAGGGGCCGCGAACGGAGGTACAGCAGTGGCGGGCGCAATCTCTGCGTACCAGATCGCACCGCACCCCTTGGACAGGGGGTATAGGCGAGATTCCAAAGCATAGTGACGCATGGAAACAGGCACTCACTGTAGTGACATGGTAACTCTGTGGTCGTTGAATGCGCAAAGTGAGCGCCGAGGTAGAGCGGCCGGAGTCGTATCCTCAGCGTATCTTTTGCGACAAAACTTATCGATCGCTGCAGTTCTTAATGCCTGAGGTGTCCACAGCTGCGGAACGGATTAACATCCTCTTCCGTGCAGCTCACCGCCTTCCGCATGGGTGAGGTCCTCTCCAGCTCCGGCCTCGACGTCGCTGCCCCGCCACCGCCAGGAAGGCCTCCTGGATGTGCTGACATCCCCTGGGAATCCGTGTCGCTATTCGTCCTTGAGCTTTTCTCAGTCCCCTCTTGCTTATAGCGTGGAGTTGTGTTTTGTTCCCTCATTAGCTGTGAGCATCACGCCAGCCAAGCTCTTTGCTCCCCTGATGACATTGTCATTGTCCGTGCAGCTCAATCCTCTTCCTCCAGCCGACATCTCTGGATCAGCGTACGAGTGGAATCAGCCAATTCCTTGCGATGTCACGGGTATATCTAGCCTTTTCCTCCCATGAAATCCGTCGAGCAACGAAGAGACGATATTGCGACGTCACGGAATAATCTGCTCTGTCAGTTTCGAACAGAAAGTCTGTTCTATTCATTACATTATAAGGTCTCTTTATCGTCTTATACAAAGCCACACTCTTAATTCATCTCATCCAAGTGCTTGCTATTCTTCTCTTTTCTTATTTGGATGTGCGGCGATAACGGGGCCTTTCCTATCAGAGCGTTTCTCGCTTCAGTATTTTTCACGGGCATTGCGTCGTTACTCTTGGAATTGGAATTTTTATCTTGGTCTTCTATTGCAACTGCCCCTTTCGAACAGTTTGTCTGAGTGCGCTTTCAGGAGAGATCCACTTCGTGGGACAATCTGTCCATTCACTTCCGTTCTAGCGGATAGACCTGGTTAGGGCCATTGATCTCTCTTGATACCCTCTCTTCTATCAGTATTGGCATCCAATATGGATCGCAGCTCTCCTTCAGTCGTTGATCTAACTTCTGACCCAGCCCGTCCATTGTCTGGTTCTCCGTCTGCAATGAATTCCTCCCATCCAGCCGGTCAACCATCCTCTCAGTCGATCCAAGAACCACGCGGCACAAAGCGTAGGCGTCTGAGTGATGATGCAGAGGTAGATCTTTCTACAGAATCTTCAGCCTCTGCCACCGCTCATGGGGAGCAGGTTGATGAAGAGAATATTGAATCAATCGATTTAACAGAAGTGGACAGTGCATCGGCACTCTCGAAGGCTTTATCGAAACAGCGTGAGGACGCAGTTAAAGCCCAGACTTACCCGGGCAGCGGGAAGGGACGCTCGATCCTGACATCGTACAAGTGTCCCGTCTGCATGGACACTCCCGTCGACGCAACCAGCACAATATGTGGTATGTCTCTTCGTTTGAGTGAGCCACCAGGAACGGAGCTCATGTATAGCATCAAACCAATGGACATCTAGACTAATCGCAATTGTCTTTTCAGGGCACCTCTTCTGTCACAAATGTATTGTCGACACTCTCAAATTCGGCGAGGAACAGAGATCCGACTCTGGGAAAGGGCCCCGTGGCAACTGTCCAGTCTGCCGGAAGCCTCTCACCCGCGTTGACGCTCCGGGACCAAAGAGGAACCTGGTTCCATTGCAACTCAAGCTGGCCACGAAAAAACGAGATTCGGCCAAGGCGGATGAGGCTCAGACAAAGAAGATGGATAATCGGCATTAGATGTATCGCGCGTCTTGCTTATTGTTTCTTTTCTTTTCTTTGTCCTTATTTTTTGACGGCGTTATGGGCTCTCAGTTGAAAGCCGAAATGAATGAATAGATACAAACTTGGCCTTCTGGCTGAATTATGATTCCTAAACCCTATGACCAAAATTATTTTTCTAAAATCAATATCATAGCTGCATGACAATGCACTCTATATCTATAGATATAGCCGATATAGTCTCTCAACACACAATAAACTGGACCCGTCCACTGCATGCCATATCTGCTTTACCGCGCCTCCCTCCATCCCGGATTCTCCAGAGTATTCCTCCTGCTCAGCCCTCCACCGAACCCGTCTCTTACCATGGCATCGCCCTTCTTCCCCAGCACCACCTCGAGCGCCTGCACGAGTGCGGTTGGATCATACCGCATCCCAAGCACGGTCTCCCCTTCCCCTTCCCCGGACGTGACTTTCCGCCCGTACAGGCGGAGTGTCTCGATTCCCATCTCAGCGAGGCGCTCGCGGTCTACCTTGGGCGTACCAGGACCCTCAAGATGCAGGATGTGGGTGACGTACGAGGAGTAAGGGAGGGGGACCTCGGGGGCAGGAGGAGGCGCAGGTGTCGTCGAGGGGGAGATGGGCGAGGTGGACGCAGCGTCAGTGACGTCTGTACGGCGATGACGACCACGCCCACGGCTCTCCTCGCCTGCGCGAACGATGGCTTCGACGAAGTCCACGGCCGTGAACGGCTCGGATGAGGGCCCCGTCTCGCGG